>ENA-UOTX01001293-UOTX01001293.1-compost-metagenome-genome-assembly--contig:-NODE-1293-length-19838-cov-19.188857_pt1 | contig 19838 bp, 13 predicted proteins | sample MGYA00238143_ERZ746982 | MGnify/ENA primary metagenome ERZ746982 (study PRJEB28758, sample SAMN06268862) | compost metagenome | isolation source: single cell | place: USA: California, Emeryville, Joint... | reverse complement strand
ATCTGTTTTAAAGCCACCTTCTCACCTGTACTCTTTTTCTTGGCGAGCCACACGAGAGCAAAACCTCCCCTTTTTAGATTTAATCGACATTGTAAACAAATTGTTGTTACTTTCCAAGCAAATCAATCTTTTCATAACCTTCAGGGCAACGATCCCCGTAAGCGGTTTTTTCATCCTCTGTAAGTGTTGTAGTGACTCTTTTAGATTCAAGTGGTTTGCTGATAGTTGTGCTAGTTGGCATGAAAATTTTGGGTACCACACGATTTAAATCAATCGAGAAATTTTTTCGAGTATCAAGGTTGGAAACTTCTTTCGCTCCTTTTTCTTTTAGTGCAAGCTGTTTAGATTCTTGTGACTCTGTTAATTTTCCATGAGTTTTGAGTTTTTTATCATGAATAGCAGTTTCAAGTGGGAGTTGAAGTTGAACGTTTTTGTTTTTGATCTCTTTATTTTTAACTATACAAGACCGGATTTCATCCCGCTTTATTCTCTTCTTTTCAGGTGAACAGGAGATTGCTTTCGCATCGGCTATGGGTCTCACTGGAGCTATTTTCCCATCACTTTGGGGCTTTTCTCCCTGTTCATTGTTCTCGTGAGACAAATTCACAATAGGAGAGAGAGGGAAAACCAGTCCTTTTTGAGGCAGACTCATCACATTAGGCTCACTCCTTTCTTCGATTTTTTCTTCGAGGATTTTAGTAAATGTTGTCAATTGTAGAGCTTTGGGAGATCCTTTCGAATTTGATGTGCCTCGACTATTGTTACCTTGCATTTTTACAACTCCAGATGAGTCTATGAGCTTTTTATTTGGTGATTCTCTGTCCTTTGAAACACTAAATGCAAGATTAAGCTTTTTTGCATCTCGAAGCATAGTCTCATTTTCAGTTTCAACTGTTTCAATTCTGTTGCGAGATGACTTTGGCCTTATTTTGTTTAAATCTCCGCTGTACTTCGAAGATAAATCACGGCTAAAGTTAGGATATTATTTGAGTTGTTATGTGGTAAGTATTACTTATCGCTTCGTAAACTAAACTTTGGCAGAACTGGAGGTTTGTATCCTTGAGGTTTCGTGCCCAAGATTGGAAGAATTTCTAAACGTGAATATTATCAAGATTCTATCATAATCGAAGAGCCATACCAAGTGGGTTAAATTTTGCGGTTTTAACGTGTACCGAATTTTTTGCGGATTGTATTGCAGTATGCCCAAAGTTGTTTCCAATTTCTTTTGATCGAGGTTTAATAAAAAGGAGTTTCGCCTGTTTTTGTTGCATTTCTGAATTTCAAGCGGATTTATTGAAGCGGAATTGGAAATTAACCACAATGATACCTGCATTTGCCTTAGATGTGCTCGGATCGATTCTACTTGAAATAGTCTGTATCATAACCGGTGTGTTGCTAGTTATATTATAAATCTCGAATAATTTTATTCCGATTCTGAGTGCAAAGTTCTTATTTACACACTCATTACTGGACGAACCTCGGACTGTAATGATTTTTCGTTTAAGTGAAATACAAGAATTATTCACAGCAAAATAATATCTCCACAAAAACCGACGAGTTAGGACTATGTATCTATTTATCTCTCATTGATGAAATCTTTTTGAAAGGAAATTTTTTCTGAGACCAACGAATAAATCATATTATATCATCTATCATGATATCAAAGTCTTCTATGCAGAAAATCGGCCAATCGAAGCGATAATAGGTGACATTACTCAATTTTTATCCTTTGTGAACGTTTGTGATCGTCGAAGAGAATAGAATCAGATGCTCATTCGGATGATACATGGTCAGTCTTGTCTATGAAGCATCTTACTTCCTCTCGATTTTGTACTATTTATATGAAATTTTCTGATTTCGTTTTTGACTCAAACTTGCTCCTTTTTCAACGACATACTTTAGTAGCCGAAACACTCATCCACAAGAACGAGAAAGCGCATCAAAGTTCATTGATCTGGCAGTGAGATTGAAGGGCAGGCCAAGATGACTGTGAGTTTTTGACTTACCTCAATATATTGCCCAGAAATAATTCGTGGTGATGTAGAGAATTTCATCAAAGCATATGTTCCAGGTCCAAATGATTCGTCATAAGAATGAAACTAGTGTCTGTTTTTTTTAGTCGAAAATAAAGGATATAAAATCCCAAAGAGGCATTTAGATAAAGTGTTTTAATCAGGACATAAATTCACTAAGATGGTCGTAAGAAGCTTGAAGCATAAGAAAATCACTCACAAGAGAACAAAAACCTTCAACAGATTCGAGTCTGATGATTTCAACAAGCTCGACAGAAGCTGGAGAAGACCTCATGGTATTGATAACCCAATGAGAAGAAGATTCCGCGGACAGAGATCCTGCGTTAAGATCGGTTTTGGCAGCGACAAGAGAACCAGACACATGCTTAAGAGCGGTTTCAAGAAGTTTTTAATTACCAATCTTAAAGACCTCGAAATTCTTCTTACCAACAATCGTACCTACGCTGGTGAAATTGCTCACAACATCTCTGCCAGAAAGAGAGTTCAAATCATCAAGAGAGCCGCCGAACTCAACGTGAGACTCACCAACGCCAGAGGTAAAGTCAAAGTCGAAGAAAAGAAGGCTGAAAAGTAATGCATTTGTGCTGAAAAGTAATGCATTTTCGCAGAAAAGCATAATATTCAGATTTTGCATATGTATCGTATCTATCATTCATAGCTTTTGATGACTTTAGCGGTTTTATCTATCCAAACTTGGTTTCTATATTCATGAGGATACACAATTGCTGATTAACACGCTTCCTGTGAACTTCGATCAAGAACAAAGTGTAGTTATAGACGGTAGTGAAAGTTTTGTGCAAATGCTTTTCTAACACATCGATTGCTGAGGTCTGCGGGAACTGCTAATCAAAAAAATATAAACAGCACATATTGAAAATTTCACAATTTTATCATAATAGTCGTACATGTAGAAATTCACTAGCCTTTCAGGGTTTACGAACTGTCACCTCAATACTAAACCACTGACAAACTGAGATGAGAGACTTCCTCATCAAACTCAAAAAAATTGCCGTGGTGTGTATCAGTGAATCATAGTTTTGCAGAGCAGTCAAGAAACAAAGCTATTGTCGTATCGGCTTATTTTATGGGTTTGTGTGTAGCCATCAAAAATAAAAGATTCCGGCAGCAAGTAACTCTTTGCAGGTGGAATTCTCATGTTCGATCAGATAACTGAGTATGAGCTTAAATTTTAACAGTGATCTCTCCCCTAAAGATTAGTTGACAGTCTCTTGCTTTCGCTTGCCTTCAAAATAGCAAAATTTAGGAGGAATGTTGTGCTTTTATAGCTTTCATGAAACTCACAAATATGAGACCAGATTTATAATTCTATTTCTATTGAGGATTTTGAGGCGATTTATAATACGAAAATTTTTTCATTTAAAAAAAGTTCTTCAGCTTCTCGTGATAATGTGCCAATAAACTAAAATATTCAAAGTTGGATATCTGAAGAAGTGGTGTTGGCAAGAGTTAAATCCGAGCATTTGGCTGAAGTGTAAATGTTATGGTAAGGTAATTGCTACATTTCAAATTAGTGTACTGGTATTTTGGGTGCTAATTAACTATGTAAATTGAATTAATTTGATTTTGAATCGAAACAAATTTTTTGAGAGATGTAACTTCCATCAACGAACACAAACTAATACAAATAATAAACAATAGAAAAGAAAAATAATTTACATACACTTGAGAGATAAAAATAAGATAGTCAATTGAAAACTAGAGAGTGAAGTAGATTTCATTATCTTTCAACTCTGCTATACCAAACTATTTAAATTATTCCTACATCTACTTATTGAAGTAATTTTTGAGTGCTTTCTAGTGTTTTCCTTTTCATTCATTTCATTCATCCAGTACGAAACAGAAGTGTAATAATTGATAACCAACACTGGAATAATGCTGTTAGATACACGCAATATTTTACAATTATCTACTATGTGCTTTCAAGGCAGACAAATTGAAATTGAGCTCCAATTACTTGTAAACATAGTAGAAAATCTCCGGCAGATCTGCTTTCTAAGCTGAAATGTGCGATAAATCGAGCAAATAGTTAAATTTCATTTTTGAGTAGCAAATGATGAGAGAAGTTATTATCATTTACGTTTATCCGGTAAATACCATGTTAATTTAAATTCAATTATGAGATCTTCAAACTAGTCGTTTGAATTGTACTATTGATTTTCTCGCATGTGAAATTAGTATTACCGTATTCAGCATTTTTTTCTAAGGAAGGTTCTTTAACTTACTCATTACCTATTACATGAGCAATCTTTTTTTTTTGTGCTTAGATAACAAGCAACCCACGAAGAATATGAGCTTTATTCAAATGATAAGCTCTCGGTTTCAGTATTGTAAATATATTTCTTCGGGTTATGGTTGCTTGTTTCTAGCCCATCCTATTAAAGCGATCACTCTGCTCTCTAATTTTTCGAATTTTGTTTCTAAATATTTATTATATTAATTGAATTTATTATAAATGTTATAGACTGTGAAAGAACTTATAATATACAAAATAATCGGAAAAAAATTGGATTTTTTCTGCTGTCAAGAGCGCGCAAATTTTTTAGTGATACATTTGGCTAATCTTTTTTTTATAACGATGTAATTTACAGGACTTTTCAAACTCAAACCTATCCCCTGCGCTCGAGATTATCCTCAGAGAATAGGACATATTTAAAGTAATTCTGGGTATTGGGCAAAAACCTCCTTTTGTAATTATACCTGTCAAAACGAAAAAAATGATATTTAACTGTTGTATTGATATTCAGAAATATTTCACTACCTTTAAACTCTGATGTTATTTCTAACATATTTAATCAACTAGCTCACTCGCTTTGCTCTTAGATCGAAAAAGACTAATTTATTTCAGATATTGTTAGCTAAATTTACTGTCTACAACAACATAGTTTCTTCCCTAGTTTCACTTCGAAAATTCCAATAAAAAATTCACTAAGAAGCAGTAGTATAATCCCGAAATAAAAATTCATAAATAACATCAGACAGAGGGCCAAATAGATTCTTTTTTTGAGAATTCAACGGAACTTAAGGATCCATTATCCCTCAGATATGTAAATCAACTTGTTCAGAATCGCTTTTTTTTCGAGAGATAATATTCTGAACACAAGAACATCTATGTATTAGAAACAGAAGAAAACTATCAAAAACAACTGGCAAGATAAGTAGTTTGCCACCTTCTGGTTTGTAAAGTCCGAAATAATACTTATTTTCTTCATTCTTTAGAGTTACGAGCAATTTGTTAAGGATAATTCGTCATTCGACAGATAAAAAGGACTATCATGTTAATATTTTTGCTGAGCTCTCGTCTAAGCGCCCCTGCTGCTTTGTTCTCTAGCTTCAGCTGCTTTGATACGATTAACATAATATCCAAACATGAAGGATCCAGCTCTATATTCGCGAACTCTTCGTCAGTTTTATAAAATAAAAGATATTTGAAGGAGGCACTCTTGATTACTATTTTTTTCACATTTAACTCTTGCTGAAAAAATCCAAATTATGGATTCATAGACAACAGATTTAATCAGAATAAACTGATTGCTTAAGTAAAGCAAATACGAAAGTATTTATAATTAATAAGCAAATATCTACTAAAAAATAGCTTTATTCCATATCTTTTCTTATGGGAGCTTGCAATTCAAAAGCTACCGTCGAAACTGGCGGAGAAGTAGGAGGACCCCTTGAGAGGCCTATTAAATTTGGAGAAAGTCAAGAGATTGAAGATTTTGGAGATTCTAGCGATGCAATCAGAAATGGTGATAATGTACATAGAGAAAAACGAAAAGTTGTTCATGCAAAACAAGCAGAGGCTAAAGTTGACGAATCTCACAAAAGTGAAGATGGGAAGTTTGTTGAGCCCACAGCACACGCCGAGAAAATAAATGAGGATGAGCCTTTACGTTTCTCAATAGAAGAAGAATTAACGGGCATTAAATTTATCAAGAAAAGAGAAAATGAGCTCCAAACCCTCTGCTTCAAACCTACTCCAATGGGCTTATTTCAAAACTCCACAGTTATTGATTTCAAAAATGCAAAACCTACGCTTGAATTAGAACCTTCAGGCAATAGAGTAAGGGATCCTGCCAATGATAAACGAGAAAAATATGCAAATGGTAGCTCTTTCCCTCAAAGTGCTTACGGAATTGTTCTCATAAGATCGGCAGAAAATGAGACAAGTTGGGGCACCGGAGTCCTGATCGCTCCAGATATCGTGCTGACAGCTGCTCACAATGTTTTTGATGAAACTAAGCCAGCCAGAAAGAAATATTCAAATATAAGATTTATTCCAAGCATAGGTGGAAACACAGCTCCTTACGGTGAGATTGAGGTTGAAGAGGCTTATGCACCAGAAGCGTACATTCACCGCAGAGCAGACAATGAAGAAGGGATAGTCTATGAAGACTATGCTTTACTGTTCTTGAAAGTACCAGTCGGATTGGAAACCGGATATTTCGGGCTGCATGTTGCGGATGCTCAGACGCTCAAGGACAAAGAAATAAGCGTTGTTGGATATCCTGGAGACAAAGTAAAACAGGATGGAATCTTTGAGCTGTGGGGAGAGAAAGGAGGAATTGCAGCTTTTGACAGCAATAAGAACCTCATCCACTACCAATTTAACACTGAACCTGGACAAAATGGGAGTGGATTGGTCTACGAGGATGAAAGAGGCCGCTTTTTTGTGATTGGTGTACATCTCATGGGTAACTCAGCCTGCTGGCTCACAGCAGAGAGATTCCAGGAATTGCATAGATGGACGAAGTATCCGCGAAGGGAAAGACAAGAAAAAATCCTTGAGGGTCAGCTCGCCGAAATCATTGATCAAGAAATCCATGCTGGAAAAGAGGATCCAGAAACCGGCATGAAATTGACTGATCTCGGAAACGCCTATGGAACGTTAGGTAACTACGAGCGAAAGAAAGATCTCTTAACTCGAGCATTGGATATTTTTGAAAGACACTTTGGAATCGATCACCCTGAAACTGGTGTTTCTCTCGTATATCTCGGCAACGCATGGGGATCTCTAGGTCATCACGAGAAACGTAAAGACCTCTTGACGCGAGCTCTGGAGATCAATGAGAAGCATTACGGACAGAATCATCCTCAAACCGGCATCACACTCACACATCTTGGAAACTCGTGGGGATCTTTGGGCAATTACCAGCAACAAAAAGATCTCTTGACTCGAGCGCTAGAAATCAAAGAGCAACATTATGGAAAAGACCACCTTGAAACCGCTTTCACTCTTGATGGTCTCGGAAATGCGTGGGGAGACTTGGGTGACTATGAAAAAAAGAAAGAATTCCTGACTCGATCTCTTGCTATAAAAGAAAATCACTATGGAGCCAATCACCCTGAAATTGGAATCACGCTAGCTGGACTTGGAAACGCATGGGGAGACCTTGGTGACTACGAGAAGCAGAAGCAACTTCTCACTAGAGCTTTGGAAATTGACGAAAAGTATTGCGGTAAGACCCACCCGCAAACCGGAGTGACTCTGAATGGACTTGGAAATGCTTGGGGTAATTTGGGTGACTACGAAAAGCAGAGAGAATATCTGACACGAGCACTCGAGATCAATGAAAATTATTATGGCAAGGATCACCCCCAGACTGCAGTCACTCTTAGTGGTCTCGGAAACGCATGGGGAGCTCTCGGTGATTACGAGAAGCAAAAAGATCTCCTGACAAGAGCACTTGAGATTGACGAGAAATATTATGGTCAAGCTCATCCAAGTACTGGAATCAAACTTATTGGTCTTGCCAATGCGTGGGGATCTCTGGGCGATTACGAAAAGCAGAAGAATCTCTTCACAAGAGCCCTGGAAATCTTTGAAAAGCACTATGGCAAGAGCCATCCGATGACTGGTATCACACTCAATGGACTTGGAAATGCATGGGGATCATTGGGTAATTACGAAAAGCAGAGAGATCTTTTAACCCGTGCTTTGGAAATCTTCGAAAAGCACTACGGTGTAGACCATCCAGAAACTGGTATCACATTAAATAACCTCGGTAATGCGTGGGGTTTCCTCGGCAACAATGAGAAAAAGAAGGATCTCTTATCTCGAGCGCTGACAATCAAAGCTAAGCATTACGGAAGAGAGCATCCAGAAACCGCTGTCAGTCTCATTAATCTTGGTGTTGCCTGGGGAGCTTTGGGCAACCACGAGAATCAGAAAGACTGTCTCACTCTGGCACTCGGAATTTACGAAAAGCATTATGGAAAAGAACACCCTCAAACTGCCATCGCCCTCGATGGTTTGGGCGTTGCATGGGGAGCTTTGGGTAATTACGAGAAGCAAAAGGAGCTCTTAGAACGAGCGTTGAGCATATTTGAGAAACACTACGGGAAAGATCACCCTACAACTGCGATCACTCTCACAAATCTTGGAAATGCTTACGGAGACTTGAAAAATCATGAAAAGCAAAGAGATCTGCTGACCAGAGCGTTAGAAATTAAAGAGAAACACTATGGCAGGGACCATCCAGAAACTGCAATTACACTTACAAATCTGGCATACGCATGGGGATCTTTAGGAAATATTGAGAAAAAGAAAGCTCTCTTGGCTCGTGCATTAGAGATCAAAGAGAAATATTATGGAAAAAATCATCCAAACACAACCTCTGCTCAGAACAAACTCCAAAATGCATAGAATAACATATATCCTCGGAGCTATGAAGAAAGTAAATCAATATTCAGAATAAATTGCATTTTCATTATTTCATTACAGTTTTTTGTTATCCAATGAGCAACAGACTTAGATTCTATTTGATAATTATACGTTCGTCTTTCCATTTCTTCATAGCCGTATATCCTTAACAATATAGATCACATTTAACCCAAAGATTATTAATCTTTCGAATAGTGTTGTTGCTTCTATATAACAGAAAACATTCTTTGGAGCCGTATTGCATTTAATGAAGTGCATGAATAATACACACCCAACTTATTGTTGGTTCGGCTAGGTATATGTGGTGCCAAGATTTCCTTAAAAATTATCAGTGATAGTTACTTACATGAGAGAAAACAAAATTTATCAGGCAAAGTGTAGTTCATTCGAATTCAAGTAAAAGTCAAGCTGCTCCTAGTCTTAATTCTTACAATTGTGCTAATTTCCATTAAAAACTAGACCTTCGAGCATTTTCTTACTTAGGGTTGATTAATTTATTAATTGATCACTTCTCTATAATTAATTATAAATAATTAGCTTTCTATCCTTTAGATCATGTCCTAATGTATTTTTTGTTGCGTGAACCATTGCAGTTATTTTACTTGCTTCTTTTTACTAAAGAGATAAATTTTGAGATTTGACTGTTGAAAATAGCAAAATCATACACGTTATATAAAGTTACAAGGTGATGTTTGTTTCTCGATGCTGTTCACAAAAATGTAGATTCAATGGACTCAAAGGATCTAACGAATGTTCCTGTATTTCTGATTTTTTATACTTTATGTAATAAGAATCAATGGCCTCTTTCAGTAAAATCCGATTGAAGGATTTACTATCCGCTAAGACTGGGGTATCTTCGAGAATAACGAAATCTTTTATAGTTCTAATTGAGGAGCAGAAAATGCAATGGATGAGGAAAGCTAAATAAGCTATTCGCTGCGTAATAGTTAAATCTTCATCAAAAAGCAGTATTTCCGCGGGTTTGAGGTCAATTGTTTGCTTTCCTTCACTTCCTTCTGAAATAACTGGTATTACAAAATCTCCAAGATCGATATCGAACGTTTCCCTCGTTTCTTTTCTTAACTTGCATTGCACGACTTTCGTGTAATGATCAATGACAAACATAATAAAAGTGTCAGAATTGAACCATGTATTATTGCTTGCGAGTCTTTGTACTTGAAACTCCATCTCTGTGAGTATTTGCGGTTTTGTTTCATTCATCGGAAGAATTTGGCTGATAATAGGGATGTGACTAGCAAAATAACTTTCGACAGTCTCACGGAATTTCGGAGCTGATTTCTCCAACTTAAGTTGCTTCTCCATGAAGAACTCTTCGTAGACTATCTGAATGCTCAATCTTCCCTCTTTTAAGTCGCTGATTGTGCCCTTTATGAATTCTTGGATTCTCAAGTTATTCTTTTCCCAGTCGACTTGCCCCTCAGGTCCATGTTTAAAGATCGCTTCATCTTTTTTCCCCTTGCTTGCTATTGAAACTTGAACCGCTTTCCAGTTGATATAGATCAATATTCTCGTACTGGTAGCAGACTTTGTCTTCTGCAGGTCTAGAGATTTTCTGCTTCCAGTAGAATCGAGAGGAACATGAATATCTGGCCCGAAGATCTGAGACGGCAAATAAATTTGACCCAAATTTGCCTCGATAAGCTGTTCACGCATAGCCTTTAGCTCAGGAGATTGTTCGAAGTTTGGTGTTAGGACCAGCAGTCGATAACGCACTGTCTTTGAGGTGAACCAAGACGTTTTATTATCGATTTGAATACGATAGATTCCAGGCTCCTTAATTAAGATATTCCCTCGAACCGGTCGCTTAGCAGAATCGATTTTGAAATTCTTGACCAATGTGTAAGGTTCGTCCTTTTCTCGTGCCATAACATGTTTGAAACGTGCGACTCTTTCTATTGAGAGTGTAACATCATGCTGCAAAATAACGAACCCAAAGGAGATAATGGAGCCTGGCTGCCATACTTCGATGTATTCTAATTTCGCATTGCTGGCTTCAATAGTTCTACTGAATGGAAATCCCGCTTTTAAATGAATATCTGGAAGATCGACTATTTCTAGATCGTTTAGAGCAGCCGAGTTATAATCTGGAGAATTGAATAGAATGTCTAGATTTTCACGAGTCTCAATGACAGCTTTGAAGGCTTCTGAAGCATCACGATTGATAAGTTTGTATAAAAGAATCGCAGCGGCTTTTTTGACATCTTCTGCTGTATTAGGATCAATCTTTGAGAAAAACATCAGCAAAAGCTCTTCCGATTTTTTTTGATGAACTGGATAATAGTGATGTAAGCGTTCCAAGAGGCGAAGACATATGAGCTGCACTTTGCTAATTTTCGGATAGAGGATGAGTATATTCAAAACAAAAGAAACAGCTGCATAAACACCGTCAACTTCCTTTATCATCGCATGCGGTTCGACCAATGAATATTTAATCGGAATCTTCGACGAACTATTTGACTCGGGACTATTTTTTCCACCATCCAAGACTTCAATTGAAGATTGTGGTTTCTCAATGTTATCAAATACCATATTAACAAACAATTCTGGATTCTTTTCTAGAGTAGTTCCAGGCTCTAAGCACTTTCGATCAATTTGTACGATATAATCCGCCTGGAAGATCATCGTTTCAATAAAAGTGGCCAAAATTTCGAAAAGATCGCCGCACGATTCGTTCGTACCGCTCAGCACAAATGTGAATATATTTAGCATTTTCCTCCCGAAAACTTCAATTTGATCTTGTAGAGATGGGCAATTGCACAATAGGTCAATCATTTTTATTATACCCGCAGCCTTGTCCTGCAACCCCTTGGATTTGCTGAGTCGAATTATTTCTGTGATTTCCTCATGTTCGTCAGTGTTGTTCAAAACTGTGTTATTTTTCAGAGTCTCCACTTTGAGAAGAGTATTGAGCAGAGAATGTTCTTCTGACGAAAGATCTGTTCGCTCTGATATTGCCTTGGATAATGCTCTTATGTAACGACCAATCTGGCCAGCCAAGAAAGTGCCTTTGGTGTTCTCTAGCACTGCGAGAAGAGAATTGGCCATTACCAAAAGAATATCTGCTTTTAATGCTGCAATATCAAGTAATCGATTCGTTAATATCAGGTCATATGTCAACCCTGCGATAAAGTAAGTCGCTACGGAGTCCGCTTTATTTGCTAGTTTGTTTAACTTTTCGATATCCGCTCTGGTTACGATGGAATGCTTTAGATCAGGTTTGAGATATATTATGCTTAAGGCGTATCCCAAAAATGCTGGCTCGCCTCTGCGAAAAGCTTCTCCTATCAATATTTCAAGCTCGTTGGTCTGTCTCTGCATATGCTTTTACACTTTTTCAGTACTCTTTTTGTTTGAGAAAGATCTTTTTATCTAGATACCGTAGGATTAAATAGCTTCCAAAGAATCTGGATTTCCAATAAATTTTGTAATTTTGCAGAAATATCAGAATCGCTTCAGATGATATCGCAAAAAAAGTAAATGCAAAGTAGATGCTCGCTTATTCTCTCCGCAACTCTTCAAAATAAAAAGACAAACAGGAAGATCTTCGCAAAATTTGTAAAAGATGTACGATGGCTCGGGAGAAAATTATTTTTCATAATGGAGATATTTCTAATCAGGTAACTTCATGTCAGCAGGCAGCAGTACTAGATCACTATACAGCAAGGTGATACCTTGCTATGTTCTAATGATGATGATGCAATTTAATTGATTGATCTATGAGTAAAAATAAGAAAGATTTCAGTTAATCTGTTTCTCGAGATAAACGGAGCTAAAACGAAGTACCTTCAATAAAAAAAATCGAGTGCTTCCAAGCTGTCTACTCCTAATAGAAAATGGTAAGGCAAATTGCAGAAATAAGAATTTTAGTTAGAGAGTTATTCTGTGCTTCACTACTCAACAAAGGCAAATCATAAATAAAGCTATCAAGAATTAGCTTTCGCTCTAGAAACGACTTCATGTGCTAGCCTTAACTCTACTTTATGTTGAATAACTTTAGAGATAGACTATTATGACTCTCGCTTAAGGCTCTATAACGTTTTTGTGATTCAATGAGTCTCTTGGGACAATGAGTAGTTAAGTTTCAACTTTCGCTTAAATTTATTGAAGACTAACAAAGCAAAACAGTGGTCCGAAGAAAAAATGACTGAAATTCCCTGGAATCAGATTGAACGTAAATGAACGTTTATTTTGCATTGAAGTATCATGATTAGGTGACTATAAACGTCAAAGCAACACCAAAAAATGGGATCCAGCTGAGGTCATGAACAAAATCAGAAACTCAGATTTCCAAAGCGCTGTATTTAGCCAACCTTACATCAGAAATGACCTTTTTTACAGATAGCTGATTTGAAAATAGCTGTTCAAGATTATCCTTCAAATGAAAAGCTCATAAACCTCTATGTTCACTGTCTCAGAAAAAATTCACGCTCAATCATTGACATTCAATCTGCGAGAAACTTGCTCGAGGATTTTTTAAATGTAGTCAACTCTTTCTGTTGCAGTCAGCTCAGATAATATCACTATTCGTCAATCTCAGAACTATAGGGCTGGTAATTTAACACATTTCAACATGGGAACCCTGTATATGGATCTCGAGCAATATGAAGAAGCTCTGAAGCAGTTTGAGAAAGTTCTTTCAACAGATAAAACCAACAACAAGCTATTATACAATATCGGTAATTTACACAAGTATTTTTGCACTTTGCTGATATTATATTCAACTTTCAGCTCTTTGTCATCATTCCCTATTGAGAGAGGAAAAAGCGCTTTCTTATTACGAGCAGGTAAGCAAAGTTAGTTTGGTATGCCTGTAACATCATTCTGTTTGCTCAGGCGATCAAGCTTGGCAACAATACCAAGAAATTATTGCTAAATTATTCAGTGCTGCTGAGCAAACTCAATCGCAGAGAGCAGGCTAAAAAATACCTGGAGGAATTGCAGAAGGATTATGGAGATGATGTCAAAGTCCTCAATAATTTGAATGTTTTTCTGGGTTCTGAAGATGCAGATAAAGAGACAATAAAAAAGAACTTTGAGTTAATACACGAACGAAAAATAGAGAATCCCACATCCACCTACAATGAAGCTGTTTTTGAATATCATGAAGTAACTGCTTGATTCAGCTGTATTATAATTGCTTTTTTCTCTCTCCTTGATTAGTCAAATTTGGACACTTCTGCAAAATTGTTTCAAAAGGTAGAGGAAGACACAGTGGATAGTGATCCATTACGAGCATTTGCTCGCTTAAACGGCGCACAGGTGTTTGAGAAACTTGGTAGAACAAAAGAGGCACGTAGATTTTACTTAAGAGTATGAGTTATGCCATATACGCCTATTAGATTCTGAATATTAATGAATATAGATTATCGACCATCTGGGCAGATTTATTGACGTTTCAGATGTAAAGAACCGACTGGCTGACATCCAAAACACACAGATGGGTCAGTCGCAATCAAGCGGTAAAAAGAAAAAGGGCGGAAGATCAAATCTTATTGCTTATGACGCTAACCTCATGGAATTTAAAAACAGTTTTAGCATGGGAGAAGATCTTGAGTTAGCTAGAGAAAACTCCAGCTTTTCGGGGAGATCGCCTATTTCATTGAGAGTCGACCGCTCAAATCGCAGATTCAGCGGTCTGGATAGTCCAACTTTCCTCCAAAGTGAGACTTCAAGAGTGAGTGGCCTTGAGAATGGCAAAGGAGAAGATGAAGAAGACAAACAAGGAATTGAAACTCCAATTAAACAGGATCTAGAAGACAAAACAAAGCAAGAGCCAGAAGATCAAGTAAGGGAAATTGTATTGATTGATAAGGGCAATCGGAGACGCCAAAGTGAAAAGAAAGTAGAAATTGAAATTAAGGAAGTTGACCAGAAAGAAGAAATTGATCATAAAGAGGAAACTGATCGCAAAGAAGAAGCTGCTCGCAAAGAAGAAGCTGCTCAGAAAGAAGAAATTGCTGAGAAAGAAGAGAAAGAAGAAGTTGATCAGAAAGGAGAAACTGATAAGAAAGAAGAAATTGTTCAGAAAGAAGAAAGTCAAATTAAAGAAAACCCGAAGGAAATCAACCAGGCTGATAAGGAATGTCACGATAATACTACTTTTGAAACATGGACTAAAGGTAACATCAATGAGCTGGTGGTCTTACATTAAATACTCCTTAAACAGAAAGCTGCTTGGAGAAAATACTTTTAGAACCGAAAAATTATGAAGCTCATCTGAGGTTAGGACTGATTTCTCTTGAGGTAAATTAAAAAGGCTTTGAAATTCAATCTAAGTAATAATACAGGAAAAGAAATATGCTGAAGGTATCACATATTTTCAGAAATGCTTCGAGCTAAAGCGCATTGATCAGCTAGAACGGGCTGTCAAAGGCTTAGGTGACTCAGCTCAAATAATTTCGTCAGAAAATCCTAATCTTAAATTTAGTTGATTGCTATCTATTTTCTGGAGAATTTGAAAAGGCTATGACCGCCATCGAAGATTTGCCAAAAACAAAATCATATAAGAATTCAGATTATTTAATCCGAAAAGGCATGGCCTATGAAGGATTGGGAAATATTATAGAGGCGAAAAACTCGCTTGTTCAAGCCACTAAAGAAGATCCTAACAATTTTACAACTCACCTAAGGCTTGGCTCGCTACTTTACAGACAGGATAAACTGGAAGAAGGAATTAATTGCCTAAGGAAAGCATGCGAACTTAGTCCCTCAAATTTTGAAGTCCGAATCAAGTTAGCAGAGGCTTTACTCATGGGAGGTGAGGAGTGTCTCGATGAAGCCTTGACACACTTAAAATACGTGTATGATCTGGATCAGAACGAGTATGATGCTCTGATTGGACTGAGTCAGGTTTACGACAAACGGGGCGATGCACAGTTAGCAATAGAATATGCAGAAGCAGCGTCAAAGCTACCTGAAGCACCGGCCACTTGCCTATATTTCTTGGTAAAAAATTATCATTTGTTTACATTCTCATGAAGCCAAACTTATTTATTTAGGGCAAGTTATACCAAAAACAAAAAGAGCTTTCAAAAGCGGAAGACCTCTATCGTAGAGTATTGAGTAACTCACTTGATCCTTCTTGGCGAAATTAAAATCGATATGTGATTCATAGAACAGGATATCGGGCATGTTGGAGCAGCAGTTGAACTGGCTACAATTCTGATGATGAATCAAGAATTTGAAAAAGCGAAAAAATATTTCAAGTATGCATAATTTCGTTGAACTGATTTATGGAATTTTTTTACTCTAGGCATGCTCTCAAGGTCGACCCGGACAATGCAACTGCAAACATGCGGTATGGAAAACTTCTTCAAGGCCATTTTAAAGAGGACGACGAAGCAATTGAATGCTATCGCAGAGTAATTGCTGCTGATGAAACACAATTCCAGGCACATTATCAAATTGGACTCGTTTATGCAGAAAAAAGACAATACAATGAAGCTCATCAAGCTTTTAAAGCTTGCATCGATGTAAACAGCAAATATGGACCAGGTAAGTCAACGACCCTTAAATAGCAACTGACGACTCTTTATAGCATGGAGAAGCGTCGGACACATACTCTTTGAAAATGATAAAGTGCAAGAGGCGCTCAAACATTTCCAGAAAGCACTTGAGGTAGATAATAGCGATATCGAGGCTATGACTCAAATTGGAAACTGCTATTATGAGTTGCAAGTAACTTTTCAAGTGTAAAACACTCTAAGTTTGAACGTGGATGCTCCTAAGGATTTTGATGCTGCTATCAGCTGGTATGAGAAGATTCTGAAAACTAAGAAGACTGCCGACATTCTTTATAATATCGGTATTTTGATCGTTTCAATTCTGAGTGTTTATAAACCCATTTCAGGAAACTGCTATTTCATGAAAGAAGGCTATGAACAGGCGATAGAATTTTATCATCAGTCATTGGAATTGGACGGCACACGTGCAGAATGCTATTATAATTTAGGAAATGCTCTTGTGAGTATCCAGAACTCCGACAAAGCAATCGAACCTTTCAAGAAATCCTGTGAACTTGACCCTACTAATATTGCAGCATTCTACAATCTAGGGAACGCTTATCTTCTTGCTAAAGATGTCCAAAATGCTCAAAAAGCGTTTGAAGAAATCATCAGGATTGAACCGAATAATTATGAATGGAGATACCGAATCGCACAGGCTTTGGCTGACTGTGGAGAGATAGACCTTGCGCTAACCTTCGCTGAAGGAGCATTAAAATTGAAGGCAGATGACAACGAGACGCTCTTTTTGAAAGGTAGTAGTAACCTATATGTTGAGAGCCTTCTAATTCAATATGCATAGCCCAACTTTTGGAAAAGAAAAAGAAGTATCAGGAAGCAATCGTCGTGCTTCAATCAATAACAGAGAAACAAGTTGGAGATCGAAATATTGCTGGGATAATAGAAGCTCTAAAAGGGAAATTAGAATAAGAATTTAATTTCAAAAGCTGTTATATGAAAGACTTTGCATTCTCATTGCTACTTGGTTTTCAGATCTCAATCTCTTTATTAAATTGTAATCCTTCGTATCCGAATTTAAAAAAACCTTCTTAGTTGATGAGATGCCGAAGCTCTACGATTCTTTAAAAGAGCTATTTTAGATTAGCGTCACGGAAATCGTCCAACTCACGCATTTTAATCCAGATCAGAGCTCATGAAAACCTATTTAGTAAACAATAAAATTTTAAAGTAATATCGTCCAAATGGATTACTCAGGCAGTGGCATGTATCTCAGCTTGCGCAAGATCATCAGTGTTGTAGATGATCTTAGAGATATTGGATTACATCAATATATCAACCTTCCCAGAATTGCTGTGCTAGGAACTCAAAGCAGTGGCAAAAGCTCACTTTTGGAGATGATAGTTGGAATTGATTTTCTCCCTCGTGGCGAAGTATTTCAAATTGACATTTCGTGCAAAAAATCTAACTTGCAATAGGGTGTTGTAACACGAAGACCACTAGAATTAAGACTTGTGCATACTCCTGGACTGAGTGCTCCGTATGCCGAATTTGAACAGATTCAGGGACAAAAGTTTACGGACTTTGATCAAGTGCGAGAAAAAATAAACGAACTTACGGAAAAGGTTGCCGGAAAAAATAAAGGAATTGTTGATGAGCCAATTATTCTGACGGTTCATGCAGAATCTTGTCCTGATCTGACTGTCATCGATCTTCCAGGAATTACCAGAATTCCGCTAGCTGGGTCAGATCAAAAGCAGGACGTTGAGAAAGTCACTAAAGAAATGGCGCTCAGGTATGTATTATATTATAGTATACCGAAAGTAATTATCTTGAAAAGATACGTGAAAGATCCTCGAACGATAATTCTATGCGTGATTGCCGCAAACGCGGATATTTCCACCTCTGATGCTCTTCAAATGGCAATGACTATTGATCCTGAAGGTACAAGGACTTTGGGGGTTATAACTAAGGTAACTTAAAAGCTCATTGTCAATGTCTCCAAAATCACTGACTCTCAAACTTTTTTGCAGATAGATATTATGGATAGAGGCACGCATGCAGCAAATATGCTCTATGGCAAAGACATTCCGCTGAAATTGGGTTACGTGGGTATAAAAGGTCGCAGTCAGCAGGATATTCTCGACAAGCTTTCAGTAAAAAAAGGTCTTGAGATTGAAAAGAGCTACTTTGCCTCTCATCCAGTTTATTCAACAATGCCTCCAGGTTACGTAGGCACAAGCGCTCTGGTGCAAAAACTAACGAAAATTTTCTACGAACACATCAAATCTTACATGCCTGAAATCTACAGAGAGATAGTTGCAAAAATCACTGAAAGCGAAGAGAGATTGAAAGAACTGGGGAGTCCATTGCCTGGTGGTGAAACTGAGAAGCTTCAATTCTTATGGCAAATAACAGCAAGGTTCTGCGAGAGTTTTAAGGCGCAGCTACGAGGAGAGTATGACATGCAATCACCTGAGACACACGAAGTTTCAAGCGCCGCGAAAATCAGGCAAATGTTTAATGAAGTGTACTCTGAGTTCATAGGGAAGAAATTCAAAGCAACCGTTGATTACTCAGATAAAGACATCGAAAGAGCAATAGTTCTTCATGAAGGTGACACCATCCCGGGGTTTCCTTCGATCGACGCATTCATGTATCTTCTGCAACCGCAACTTGAAAGATTGAAGGAGCCTGCTCTTGATTTGCTCAATGGGATTTACAACTACCTTGAAGAGGTAGCTGTGGGAATAATAAACAAACAGCTTCAGAGGTATGTGATTAAGAGACCCTGAATATTTTAAAATTTTTTTACATATTTTAGATTTCCAATGCTGGTAGATGAGTTCATCGACATGGTGTGCAGATATATGGACAAAGAGCGAGAAAAAACAAGGAGCCTTGTTGAGAGTATAATTGAGGCGGAACAAGGCTATTTGTTTACAAATGATGTGGAATATTTGACCAATCGGACCACTATTATTCCAGTATGTTTCCCTACTTTCATATGCTGAAGCGCCAACGTTACTTGTTAAATTTATAGAAGGAAAATACGGCGACAGATCCAAGCAAAGTATTTATAAATGAAACACGACATAGAATTGACGCTTATTTCGCTCTGGTATGTCGAAATGTTCGGGACTCCGTACCAAAGGCTATCGGGCATTTTTTAGTGAAATCCACACAAGTAATCTTATTACTTAATTCAGTTGGAGTGAGAGCGCCAAATTTTAGGACGGTCTTCAATTTGCAATTTATAGCGAGCTCAATAAAGGTCATACTCTCTTGGAATTACTAGACGAGGTAAGACAGATACTTTAAAAATGGATTTCTCAAATATGTGAATAGCCTGCCTCTATCACTGAAGAGAGAGAGAACCTCAGAGCATCTCTAGCGGTGTTACACAAAGCCGCTAACATGCTGAGAAAAGATCCAGAGTAAAGATTGAGATAGCTATTCATTAGTTAAACTTTTTGTTAGGCTCTCTGGTGCTCTAATTAAAAAGGAGCCGAAATCGGAAGAAGTCAAAGAAGAAAGAAAACCTAAAAAATCGCAACAAAATGCTGAGAAAGCTACAAATAAGCCGAACCCTGATGAAAAAACTGAGGAGAAAAGAAATGGAGAGGTTCATGATAAAACAAA
>ENA-UOTX01001292-UOTX01001292.1-compost-metagenome-genome-assembly--contig:-NODE-1292-length-19852-cov-13.799949_pt1 | contig 19852 bp, 16 predicted proteins | sample MGYA00238143_ERZ746982 | MGnify/ENA primary metagenome ERZ746982 (study PRJEB28758, sample SAMN06268862) | compost metagenome | isolation source: single cell | place: USA: California, Emeryville, Joint... | reverse complement strand
CGTAGAAGCAGCAGTTTGGCTAGACGATATCAAAGAAGATCAGTGGGAATCATTCTATAGCTGGCACTTTGTCGATCGACCTGTCAATCCGCTCGGGATGCCGGTTGTCCCAGACAGCGCCATTAACGCTGTGTACGCTATTGAAGAGGCGTCCAAAGTATTAACCAACGAAAAAAGAAGAGGTGCAATCACGATTGCGAAATCTGTCTTCATGAGAGTTCTGCTACATGTCGTCGGAGATATCCATCAGCCGCTTCATTGCGCTGATTTGTATAATCTGACGTTTCCTGAAGGAGACGAAGGCGGCAACAAACTAAACGTAACTGTTAAAACGCACAATAATGAAACGATGCCTTTGCATCACTATTGGGATGCTATTGCATATCGACTTCCAGATGACCTGAAACGCCCGCTCAATGAGTCGGCGAAAGAGACACTTGAAGCTTGGGCAAAGAAGCTCACAGATGAATTCCCGAAGGATTTTTTTAAGGAAGAACTAAAAATAAAGGACATTACTCAGTGGACAATCGATTCATATCTTACTGCAGTTGAGCATGCTTATAAGCCTTTGAGAACTGATTTCATTATAGACAAAGTGTATGAAGAGCAAGCTTTTTACATTATGAGAAGAAACCTTGCGCTTGCGGGGTACAGGTTGGCCCAATTAATTCCAACTATTCTGCAAGAAGAAGTGTTATTCATGAAAGGGACAGGCAGAGATAGTCCGATTAACAAACCTATGAATGACCAATTTTTGCAAATGTATATATAGATTGAATTGAAAAGCACGATATTAATATGATGATAATAATAATGGCATGTTATACTTTCATTATCCTTTGATTATATAATCCCTAATACTTTTGTTCTTCAATAATTATATAATTCCCAAATACTTCCACTACCAGATGCCAAGTTAATACCAAAAATCTTTACAGGATAACATTGTCTTGATTAGAGAAGAATGAGTGAGAGTTTTCTTTGTTAATGTAATAATAAATCGTTGCTTTCGAATTTAAAAGGAAGTGTAATTGTATTCACATAAGAGTAAGAGCCGGAATTTAATTTTCAGTGGAATAATTTTACTGTTTGTAAGAAATTGAACTCAACCGATGCTAATCAGATGAAGCCGCACACATCAATAAGCTTTAAGCCATAGAAATAATTTCCCAACACTCTCATCAACTTATGCTGATCTAGCCAAAAATAATGTGATGCTTGCAACGTTTTACCAATCTAATCACAACCATAAATTCGAGCTCAATATTGTTACCAAGCCAACTGATCACTTCTCTCCAAGGAGCATCGACATCAATTTCTTGAATGTTTGATAGAATGTAGAAAGACTGATATGGAAATAGATTGCTGAATATTGTCTACATATGGAAACTATATACCCTGATATTTAGCTCTTTGTGCTATTGTTCCTGTCTATATCAAACGACTAAACCCAAAATCCGAAACTATCTGAAATAGACCAATCAAAAGCAAGATTAATTTTTAGCACTACAGATTTAATAAATAAACACTCCAATTTCCGTTCGCAGTTATCCGCGCAGAGTCCTTTTGATTTGGTCGTGTTGTAATAATTTAAAAATTTCCAAAACAACAACTTAGCGATCTTATCCAAAAAAAAATGGTAAAACACTCTCTTTCAGTTTTTATCGAAATCTAATGATAACTTCCAAAGCCAGGTGGAAAAGGAAAAGGTGGTAAAGGAGGTAAAGTCGGCTCAGGAAAGTCCAAGAAGGCTCCACAGTCCCGTTCAATTAAAGCCGGTCTTCAAGTAACGCAATGACCTTTCTCATCCATGTGAAATTTTTTCTATTCTCGCTCCACTAGTTCCCTGTCGGTAGAATTCATAGATTCCTAAAGGCAAGAGTTTCTGCTAAAAACAGAGTCGGTGCCACGGCCGCCGTCTACAGCGCTGCAATCCTCGAATATCTGACTGCTGAGGTCCTCGAGTTGGCAGGAAACGCATCAAAGGATTTCAAGGTCAGAAGAATCACCCCTCGCCATCTACAACTCGCTATTAGAGGTGACGAAGAGCTGGATATTCTGATTAAAGCCACAATTGCTGGAGGTGGTGTTATTCCTCACATTCATAAGAATCTGTTGGGCCAGAAGCTTGGCAAGGGAGGAAAGGGCGGAAAACCCGATGAGCTTCTCCCATCACAGGGAATCTAATGCAGAAATGCTCGGGGTCTTCAATTCTTCAAATAACATATCAATAGTTTTTCCGGGTATGGGAAAAAAAGTAACATTCTGGCTTAAGAAACACTCGATATTGTTGTATACAAATGAAGAGTTGAACTAAATTATAGCTAGAGTACACACTTTTATCGTTGAATTTTTCTGAGTGTTTCTTATCTTTTTATGGTTTTGAATGGCTGAAGAGTAAATTCCTCAAATTTGAAATTGAAAGAATTTCTATTTCCTTTAATGTTAGAGTTCCTAAGAGCAAGTGTTTTGCCTAGCTGATGTTAGCAGAGCTCAATGTTTTTGCTCCATATTGAGCAACAGATCATTTGATTCTACCACCCCTGTTCCCAACGATTTAAGCTCAGTAAGAGGTTGTTGAGCGTCTGTGGAGGCAAATTATGAAGCGTATTTTGAGCTTCATTGCTACTGAACGGTGGGAAATTTGAGTATCGAATTCGACACGAGCAAAGTCAATCCAAAAATTAAAAAACAATAATTAGTGTTAGATATCTTCTCAGCTTGTTGGAAAACCCAAGACCGAATCTATGAGCGCTGTGCTTCAAGTAAATGACCTACAGAAAAGAATAAAAACTTTCGACTTCTACAACTGGCCGTTCACCGCCCTAAAAATCTCTCCGTACAGATGCGCAATATATGGATTTTCATGTGTAAAACCGTATGAGTTAAAGTGCGATGTTTGCAGCGAAAGGATCACTGCTCCCGAGGAACTTGACTTAGGTTTGGCACTAACTATCATGCATAAAGTAACCGAATCTTTTTAGAGGATGAAGAAAAAGTGAATCAAATTGCTCAAAAATTGATGACTCAACACACAAAGGACTGCTTTTTCAGAGACCTCAACAAAGTCGATTTGCCTCGTATGACTACGTCGTTCTTGTTTCAATACTGGAGCACCTATTACAACGATAATTTGAAAAGTTTTGAAGGCCAAACAATCGAATATCCTATCATTTCATCAACCGTCAAGAACTACGTCAGCAAAGACTATCAGCATGTACTCGCGAGCTCAGAAACTTCAAATCAAGATGGATTAATCGATGTAATTATTGCAATTTTACTAGAATTTACTTTTTTTCTCTCAGGCAGCAATTGTACTTTCAATTTTCGGATGGCGATTGCGCTCAGCAGAAAACGCAATGTCAACTGAGGGCGAAGGACAATCACATATTGGCTGCGAAATGTGCGGGAGAAAAGTGCATTTGCCATCATACCAAACAACAAAAGACAGGATCCAGGATTTGAACGCCGTTTCCGTAGATGAAAGCGCAGAAGCAAATCTTTCAACTTTTGATGTTTTGCAAGAGCATCGGTGGTTTTGTAAATGGGGAAGGCCTCCACTGCCCGAAAAGACTAAACAATATGGCTGGAGCATTTGCTTGGAAATGCTGAATTACCAGAGGAAAAAAAACCCTCAGGCCGGTGACAAAGCGAGCCTAGATAAACATGCTGACGCCATGGCCGTCGAGACGGCTTCTCCAAACGAGAAGATCTCTGGGGAACTCACAAGGTTCAAATTGGAGATAGTGAACAGCATACAGGACCTTAAGAACAAGAAAGAGCAAGCGCAGAAGCTTTGCGAGGACGTGACTCAGAAAGTCCAGGGTATCGGAGTTATTGAAACCGCCGAGCTCAAAGAAAAACTTCGTTTACAGCGTCAAAAGCTTGAAGAGTTGGTCGAAGGATTAGATATTAATCCCTTTAGCACTAAAAAGATTCAACTCGGGAAAAATGCGTCAATTACATCAAACGTTTCGCAGTCCTAAGTTTTTTATGTGTGATCTATCTATATATTTTGTTTAGCATTCTTCTTGAGTAAATTTGATCCTCTTGCGTATGATTCAATTTACTTAATTATGTAGCAATGAATACAAGATAAAATAAGTGTCATTTTTAATCAACAAAATTCGAATCCACATTGTTAGGGCTTGATTCCAGGAACTGAAATAACCGCCCCTTCCATGATAAACTATATATATATTTAACAAAAAAAGCATAGAGGAAGGGTGTGTGTATGTTTAAAGCTAATATATAGAGAGATATGCGCATATCGGTATTATGTTCTTCTTATTGATGTTCAAGATCAATAGACTGAACTTTCGTGAAAGCACCTGCCTTAGTTGGACTGATGCCAGACTGCTTTGATGACAACATACTTGACAAACTAATGCCAGAGTCCATTTTCTTCTTGCCCTTATAGTCATTTGTAAACTCGGAGTAATCTTTCTCTTCATGAGTAAGAAGAGTTTCGTTATCTTTGTCGGAATTATATTTTTTCTCAAGGATCACAGATTTGCTATGGGCTCCGAGGTCTATCCTCACATCATTTTTGCTTGCAACTTCAGTCATGTGATGCTCTTGATCATCATCATCGATGCTGAAATAGTTAGAAGCTTTATCGGGTAGTATGATGAGCGATTGTGAATGTGCAAAGCCTTGGGTCTTGCGTGACTTTCGAATCGCATTGACATAAAGCTCTTCTTTACGGTTGAAATCTTTGTCCAAATGATAATAGTTTGGTTCCACGAACGCCACTAATCCTAAGAAGAGCCCTTTGGTCTCATAAAATGATTCTACTGGCTTCTTCAATCTGATGACATCGCTGTACACCTCGTCGAGAGAGAGGGCTAAATCTTCTGGCAACTGGAATACCATTCCTGCAAACAAATTCAATGAGAAAATCAATGCGCGAATTGCTGGCGCTTACCAATTGATTTCGAAACAAAAGTGGCGAGGAGGTTGTACATCTCGATGCAATCTCGCAGCATCATTTCTCCGATTAGTTGCATAATGGGAATTTCCGATATTCCTGCGGAACTAACATAGAAATCTTCAACCTAGAAATAGTTGATTGCGATCGCTATGGGTAACTTGCATGGATATAATTACTTTTGAAACGAAAACAATGAGCTCGTTGAGTTGTTTATGCTGGAAAATTAGCTGAGTATCATTATGTTTTAGGAGATCTTGGTAGTCGCTTGGAGTATATTTCCTGCATTTTTTCAGGCTGTAGAAAGAGTCGGCTAGTTTTTTGAGATATCTATAGTAATATTTCACCAATCCGCATCGTGCGTAGAGTTCTGCAAGGAAAATATCTTAGTTTTGCGATCAAACTGACTCTTACTGAACTCTTGTTTGTCATCTGGCAGAATGCAAATATTTTCCATGTCAATAGCCGCAAATTGGTGGATAAAAGCAGACATTTCATCGTGGATAGCTTGATGTGCGACAATGAGGAACTTTACTATGTCTTCCCAGCGGTTGAGAGTTTGCAGATTGTCCAGAAATAATTTTATGTTGTGTTTGGCATTTTCATTCGTTTCGCTTTCTTTCATTCCTTCCAAGAGTGCTAGCGGAGAGATGAGAGGACTTTTTTGAAGTGTGTTTTTACGAGTGAATAGCTTATTAGGAGGCAAAACGAGATCCTCATGACAGGCGAGTCTGACCAGATCTTTTTCGAATTCAGTTTTCTTTCCGAAGAGTTTGATTCGTAATCTTAAAGCATTCATTTTGAAATGATTTGCTAGTTGGGCAGTTAGGGAAATTTTTTTTTTTTGACAAGCTTACCACAACGTTGATGTTAAGAAGAGATCGGAATAAGTTGTCGTAGTTCAAATTATTTAAATAGTTCTTTGGGAATGTGACGTCCAAATTAAGCGTTAACGTATTGGAATTAAAATAGATTTGATTCTGACTGATATGCTCTTGTGCGTTTGCGTTTGGCTGGGGACAGAAGCAAAAACCTCCCTAATTCTCTGTGTTGGCTATATAATGACAACATTTTTTGAAAGAACCCTCATTTTTGTGTTGATTTCTAATTTTCTAATTCGACATTCGAGAATGATTGAAAAAGATATACTCAGATCGAGGCCGGACATCGTAAACATGTAGAGATCAAAATCACTGATTGGGCGGATATTTCTTTGTCGAGTTTTTGCTCGAACGATATCAGAACTAATTTGCTGGTTGTTGCTGATGGTACCACATAAGATATATAATAAATAATGGTTTTCAGTAAAATAATTAATATTACTTCTGAAAAAACTCTTCCAGTAGGTTGGACTGAGTTATTTCGTGGACAGATGAAAATAAATAGAGACATGTCAGAGCTAGTATTAACTATTAGATAGATAGTATTTTAGGTATTACCGTGCTCTGTGCAAAAGATACTTGCAATTATAAAACTCACACATATTGAAACTAGAGTGCACAGCTTGCTTGAGTAGTACTCTTTATAATATATATATTCTTAGAGTAAAATTTCAAGTTGTAGTACTTATATTTTGATTAACAAAATAACTCCAGTGACCGCTATTACTCTTTCAAATGCAATTCTATCAGTTTCCTCTCATTAAAAACAAATTGAATACATATCTTAGTCTATACTCTTTATTAGAAATAAGCGAAAGTTCTAACATTTATGTAGATGAAATAAAACTTATTGAGCGCTAATTAACATTTCGCTCGGATCGAGCAATCGCGAAAAATCGCTCACTTCGTTGCAGATGTGATTTTATTGGCCTGAGAGATTCACCGAGCTAAGCTGCGCCTCCTGCCCCGTGAGCTTAAACAATCTATTTTTCAACGCCGTGTTCTCCGCTATCAGCGCGTTCACTCTTATATCCTGGTCAAGCAACGCTTTCTTCAACTGATTCATCGCCTGATCATGCACCATAGCTTCCAACTCCTTTTTCTGTTTCAGGTCCTCAAACGTCTCTTCCTATTTCCCCAACAAATATATTAAACACTTCTCACCTAACCATTTAACTCACCTGTTTTTGCAGCTTGCTGAGCTCGGTTTTAAGCTCTTGGATCTGTTTTTTCGCACGCTCTTCCAACAGATTATATCTGTTGCGAATAATTATCAGTTCCTCCTTTAAATCCGAATTTTGGGCTCGCAACTCCTCGTTCTCTTTGGTCAGCATCTTAATATTATAATCTTTCTGCTCGTTCTCATTCTTCGTTTCTGTCAGCTGAGATTTCATCAATTTCTTATCTCCCATAAGCCTCGAAGCATACTCTCGTTCTCTTGTTTCCTAGCACAAATCATTTATACTCACCAATTCACAAGGCATTATCGTTACTCTTTCATGTTGCAATGTAGATTCAAATTGCTTCTTCATCTCTAGTATCTCATTCTTGTGCTCTCTTTCCATCTCGCGGATTTTCTCCTTGAGTACGTTGGTTTCTTCATGAGTTTGCTTAGGGAGCTCAACCAATAATTTGTTGTTGTCGTAGTATTTTCTCTGGAGGTTATTATATTTTTGTTTCCAAACTTCTATCTCGTGAACATGATCACTGTTTATCGTCTTGAGATCCTCTATCTGCTTATTCAGTTCGTCGATTTGCCTTTGCTTTATCGTGACTTCCTGCTGAGCGATTATAACACTCTCATTGATAGAATCTTTTTCTTTTTTATGGTTCAAGTTGTAAGCTTTCAAGCGTGAGTCCTAGATAGAGAACAAAATAGAAGTATTAGTCTTGAAGGCAGAGCAAGAGAGAGTTATTCTTACAAATTCAGCCTTGTAGAGCATATGAATGTTAGATTCTTTCGTGTACAGTTCGTTTTTATACTCCTTCTCCAATTGCTCGTACTTCTTTCGCCAATAGTCGATTGTGTTGTGCAGCTCTCCAAGGCCATTTAGCTCCTGAGTCTGGAGTTTGAGTTTATTATATTTAGATCTAAGCTCGGCGATTTCTCCGGCCTGATCAGTGGCTTTGCTGCTCAGCCTCTCTATTTCAGCGAGATAGAACTGCTCAGTCTTTTTTGCAGCTTCGAGGTTTTGCTTGAGTTCTCTATTTTCTTTTTGAACGAAATCAGAATGGCTTTCCGCTCTAATAGCTTGATCTCTAAAATGGTTTTCCTATTGAAATTTGAAGCTGTTTCTCGAGAACCTTCGAGATATACCTGCAACGTTAGCCGGTCTCGGTCGGTAGCGACGATTTTATTTAATTTTTCATTCATAATCGTTTCAAGGTTCTGCAATTTTCTGTTTAATGAAGCAACTTGCTTTTCTTTCTCAACCATCTTCGATCCAATTTTCTCTATCTCTTCCACGAGGACATTCACCTATCACCAATAACATTAGCATCACTGTATGATCGAGGGTGCTATTTTACAAATGTTTCTGTGTCCAGCCGCTTCGCAAATAACTGTTGGACATCTTTTTCCCAGTACCCATGCGATTGAATCTTCGTTACGATATTATTTACGACAACCGAAACGAAACTCCCCAGTGATTGATTTGAACTGAAATCCCGATTTTTTTCAGGAGTCATTGCCTGGCGAGCATTCTGTTCATCTCCAAATAACTGTAAAAATGCGTTTTGCTTAATCTGGGTCTGGGAGTTTTGTGGTGGCAGGCTCTGACCGGTGCTATCGTTTGACGAACTCCCTAATTTTAAATGAGTGAAAAAATGAATTTACAAAGAAAATCACGTTTCACTTCAATATTTGCTCCTCCCGTGGAATTTGCAGTATTTGTGGTTGTGCTAGTGGTTGGGTTTGGTTGATTTTTTCCGAATCCTGTGTTTCGGAGCAAGGCTCTTGTGCGCAGCATTGAAGATTGAGGCATATGCGAAAAATCAGGGCTAGTAACTGATGATATTAAATCGTGAGAGGGTGCTTTACGGTGATTTTTTGAGAGGTGACACGTTTCTCGTATTGTCTACTCCGAACATGCTTGGATAATGAAAATATTTGTCTGTATTTTTCTCAAAAACTGGGGGTTGAACTGCTTTCCTTCGTCAATCCAAGGCTCTGGGTGAGAGCGAAAGCTTCAAGTAATTTTATTTAAACAATTAAGATTATTGCTAAACTCAACGAATACATAACATCTTGACGACTCATTTTCGAAGGCACACTCAAAGGGTCCTTAATAAGCCAGCTTCCTAGAACTCCCTTATACTTGGTAGGAAGCAATAAAAGAGATGAATATCTTAATCTCTGTGAGAGTGTCTATGTATTCGAGAAGTTAAGATCGTTAACCAACGACTGGTTGCTCTTTATTCGCCTCAATATGACTTGACGCTTCAATTTCATTCTCATAGGCTTTTGAGATTATGGATTCGGCTTACAGTGAATTATTCTTAAAAGAATATTTTCAGGACACGGCGGATGCTTAGAAAAATTAATTTAGAAAAATGGAATCTATGCTATCTCTTTTCGACCTAAACACCTGAACCATCAGACTCAGTTGGGGCTCACATTGATCGATTTCGTAAGTCTCTGCAACTGAAATACAAACTTTGAGCTTTTACTCCTCCTTTTAATGGTACTTGAAATTCTAATTTACGTACACTTTATTAAAAAAAAACGCAATATGTAGGCGGTCTTGTAACTACGAGCCCTGCAAACGCTCGAGTAAAATAGAATTTTCGTCGAGATTGTCTGCACAGCACTTCACAGTCTTCAATTAAAAAATTTTTTAATTAGATTCAGAAAACAAATCCTTAACCTTATTAGCCTCTATTGATGGTTTCTACATCGTCTGAAAAAGAAATTCTTTACGCCAACTTCAACCAAGACCAAGGTACAATCTCAATTGCCACCTCCTTCCCGAACTGAATCCTTTGTACATAGGTTGTTTCGCGATAGGAACACAAACTGGCTTTAAGATATTTCAAACAAATCCATTCAAAGAAACCTTCTCAAGAGGTAGCTGCTATACTCTTGCTGAAAATATCTTATATTGCTAGATCTCGGAGGAGGAATCGGAATGGTTGAAATGCTTTACCGAAGCAACATACTTGCGCTGGTTGGCGGAGGCACAAATCCCAAGTACCCGAATAATAAAGTGATGCTTTGGGACGACCACCAAACTAAATGTATCGGCGAGCTGAGCTTTAGAACAGAAGTCAAGGGCATCAAGCTCAAGGCAGATAAGATTGTTGCAGTGCTAGAAAACAAAATATACGTTTATAACTTTACAGATCTAAAGTTAATCGATCATATCGAAACAGTGAAGAACCCTAAAGGTCCGCGACAGCATTGGCTTGCAAACTGACTCACAATCTTATTTTTCTAACAGGTATTTTTGCGTTGAATGTTGATGCTTCGACCACCGTGCTCGCCTGCCCTGCCAAAGAGGTCGGCAATGTGTCTGTTCACTTTTATGGTATAAATAAACGAATTATTGCTCGTCCTCAAGCGATTTACCTGAAAAGCCACGAAGAAATCGATCTCTTTCCAAGCCCATCAGTCAGCTCTCGGATGCTTGGAGCTCAATAGCTCTGGAACAAGAATCGCTACAACCTCAGAGAAAGTAATTTACATCGGAAAGCCCATCTTTTCAATATATATATGCCGATAGGGAACAATTATCAGAGTGTTTAACACTGAGGACGGCACAAAACTTCAGGAGTTTAGAAGAGGTTCAGAATACGCGCAAATATTCTCCATTGCATTTGATCCGAACACCATGTGGTTGGCTGCGTCAAGTGACAGTCAAACTATTCATATTTTTAGTCTTGCAGGAGACACGTAACTACACTCAGTGCCGAGAGGTGGACTAAATATTCATTTTCTGGTAGAAGCAAGGAAAAGAAAGGGGATGAGGCAGAAAAACTAGATACTAATCAAACAAATGGGGCGGTTCAGACTCTTATCGCAAAAAATCCAAAGTCAAAGTATATTATTTCAAATCCTTTGAGATGATGAACCCTTGGCTTTTAGGTTAGGATTCTTGAAAGTTTTCAGCTCATATTTCGACTCTCAATGGAGCTTCGCGCAATTTAAGCTATTGGACTCAAAGACTAGAATCGCGTTCAGCCAAGAGCCTAACATGATTTATATTATCGGATATGATGGAAACTTCTACACGATTAATTTCGACCCTGTCAACGGAGGAGAGTGCCTTAAGCAATACGAAGGGAAAATTTTTGACGATAAGAAATAGTTCTCTGGGAAACTTAGCTCTGGTCGCAAAACAGAGCGAATACAAGGAATTTTAGCAAATATAGGAGGTATATAACAATGATGTGCGATTGGGCAGATTTCTTTCATACCAGTATTAATATATAATTAGACGTGTATGTCTCCTTATTATATATAGAGTGAGGAATTGTTGTTAAATTCCTAAATGATTGGGATCTGAATTTCAGAAAATAAATCTAACGAGATTAGAAATCAGTCAGTACTGAGCGAAAACCTAATTTTTGTTTCGAAAGATGAAATTGCGATTCTGACCTTTTTAAAAATTAGCTTTTCTAAAAGACAAATAAAAGCTTCAATAATCATTTTCTTTGCTTTTCCAAAAAACTTCCTGGGACTAGAACCTGACAGACATTGGGTAGTACTTTTTTTTTTTATTTTCTTTGGTTGAAGAAGTCGAGATCGCTTTATTTTCAGAGTTTCCTCCAAGATTGCTTCGCTTGTGTCTCTCAGACAGAAAGTATTAAGTGATAATAATCATCGAAAAATCTATTTCCGACATGAATATTCACGCTGGTGCTGTAATGTTTAGCCATACAGCGATTTTTCTGCTTATTGCAAAGCAAACCTCCATATATGTAGATTGAGATCGGCGATAAATTATGATATTGGTGTTCTCCAATGAGTTCAACAAAATTATAGGAGATTCGACTCTTTTCATTACGCGCCCACGTGTTCTCTCATAAAATTTGCTTTTAAAACCTCTCGAAACGTGATAACTCAGACAGCTTTCCGTTTCGCCGGATAACAGCTCCTGCATAATAGTAACTTTTCGCTTAAATAACTCAAAAGAAACCCTAAACTTTCGTAACAATTCGAGAAGTTTGACTGAATAATAGCGAACTTGCGCCAAAAGCAGGATCTCGTCCAAAAACTCCATTTTTCAACACTAATCAGAAAATTATGCTCTTAGACTCACTCTGACTCCTTTTAAATTACACTGAACTGAACCTCGCAGTGAGTGTGAATGGTTTAATGCTCAGTAATTCACGACATCCAGTCATTTTCTTCACGATTCATCCTGATACATTTTATTGTTCATGCAAATTAGACTCACCCAAAAAAACGATTACTGCAATCCAAATCTCCAAAATTGACTTTAGATGAATCTTTGGCAAACTAAAACCTCTCAGAAAATGCATGTCATAGCGCATCTTATCTCATTAGAGGTGGAAATAAGGGCAATATATTGACTTGCGATCAAAAAAACCGCATTTTAGTTTTCAAAACTTGAAATTCAATTGGTGTTAGTCGTTTCGCTTTTTCCGCTAGGGTGAACCGAAATCTTCTCTAGTGTTTCAGAAGACATGTAATTGCTTTCTTCCTATCGCGATAGAGCTAACGACTTGAGTGCTAGATGAATCTAGGGTCTTTGTTGGTGTCAGTGGAGGCGTCCAAAATAACTCATTCAGAACAGTAAATGCGAAAAATTTACTCAAATCGAAACGGACAACTTTGTTTATCAGTTTTTCCTGAACCACGCTTCAAATTAAACACGTAGCTGTTTGACTTAATTTAAAGACAGTCGAAAATTAAGAAACAAATAAAAAGCAAATATTTCTGAAATCAGAAATTATAAACAATGTTAAAGTTCTCCTCACAACTTTTTGCTGCCGTGCTCAGCTTTTTAACCGTGGCTTTTAGCCTCATCTGCGCTACAGCAACCCACTGGTTCTCTTCTAACTCTAAACTCTTCAATAAAGTCGTTAAATTATGGGTCGTGAGTCAGGATGAGCTTCCATATTCTGTCGCAGAAACCCAAAACCCTGATGAGAAAGCCATTCAGTTGGACACTGTTGAGAGCGCGAATGTAAATTCCTGGTCTGAGAACTGCCCTGCTTTCTTAAAGAATTATCCAAGATCCCAAAAACGGTCAAATTCTAAAGAAAAAGCACAGTCTCAGAGTTCTGAGCCTAGCCAGACTCTCGCTGCCACGGTATCCGACAGCGAGAAGGATGCTACCAATCAGACCTCGGAACCTCAGGTGGAAAGTGCCAAGTTTAACGCTGAGAGCAGCTTTAGAATTCAGAAGCTCTCGATGCCTAGTATTCGTGCGAAACTTGAAGAATACAACGCTATTAATACCCAATACGTGGTTTGCAAGCACCTCGAAAGGCACAATGCTAATGAGGTCAACACAATGCAGTTGAACCAGTTAATTAATTCGAAAGAGATCGATTATTCTGTTATCTGCAAATTTATGTTTCCTTCTGTGAACCCTCTGGTGCTCTCAAAGCTTAACAGCCTCCCTAAATACAAATCCAGCAAGCACCGAAGACAATACTCTTTCCAGCCGACAAAACTCACCACTATCTTCGAAAATCTCGCTTACTGAACACACACAGTAACCACTCAGAAGGGAGCGATATAATCGAGTGAAGTGTGGTTTGTGTTGGCAAGCTAGAACCGGATGCAGTCAATACATAGCTACGCGGAACTATCTTGTGATTTCAATTTTAATTCTATTTTTTAACGCTCCATTAATACTTGTAATGCATGTTGTTTTTTAAAAACTCAAAGAACCAATACCAACAACCAACTAAACAATCTCTTTGTCCCTTCGAAGCTGCTTTAAGTGAAACACCCAATTATAATTGGGATAATTATCAGAAAATTGTAGATTTTCAGATGTCTTCATACCAAAGAATAATTGAATAAAGGCTGAAAATGCTCATAATGGAGAGAATATTTGGTATTTATTCAATCATTTTGATGCTAAGGGCGTCATTTTGTCTGTCTATAATGAGCATTCATAAAATTAAACGAAAACAAAGGGTTAAATAAATTTAACAATGTCGTTGCTACAAGTAAATTATTCGATACTCTCCTATCTTATCCTCCCTTTTAGCGTTCTTACCAGTTAAATGGGTTTACTAGCAGCTCTCCTAAAGAAAAAAGTTATAGTTTGAGTGGATCTTTGTCAAAATCGGCATTAAATTCCAGTACAGCGATCAAAATGAAGCAAACTGAGGACATTTTCAAAAACTTAAGTTTTCTCAACAGCGATTCAAAGCAACGATCTAAGAGCACTACACCAAGCTCCTATAGCATTAGCGTCACACAAGCCATCGCGCACCAACCTCAGTTCACTTCCTCTTACACTCAATCATTCTATAATGGACGAAGTCATGAGTCTCACGCTTCAGCTTTTTCTGCGCAGAAACGATCGTTAACTCCTTCCTGCACTCCAGTTGGGTCAGTTACGAATACCGATACATTTTTAAAAAACAGAATCACGCCGAGAAATTACGAAATAGAAGAGGAGTTACCCGTCGGTTCTCGCGTGAGAGACCTCCTTAATGCAAAAAGCAGCGAATTAAAAATAAACTCATTGGGCCTGGGTTCGCTAACTCACAGCGGAATCACTCGATCAGATTCAACTCCTCATAAGAGGTAACATAAATAAATTCCAGCAACTTGATGGTCATGTATTCATATTAGTCCAACCGCCTGGCAAAGTACAGAATTTCTGCAAGAGCGAAAGGGGGACGCAGCCTTGGGTAACATGACGATGGACAAATTTTTGTAAGATCACCTCTAGCGCATCGGATTCCTTATTAATCTATTCTTTAGGAAAAAAGAGAGGGCGAAGTTTAGACATCAGCTTGAGATGGAAAAGCTCATATTGAATGAATCATCAGGCAAAGAGCTTGAACGTGGCAGCAGATTGTCGAACTTAAAAAATGAAATTTCGAAAAAATTTATGATCTCGCCGAACGAGCAACCTCAAAAAAATCAACGAAATGAGAAAGAACAAACAGGGTACTTCTTAAGGTTGAAACCCGAATCGAAATCTCCATTCGAAAAGAAAACTTTTTCGGATTTTAAAAACTCGCTTGACATCAAAACAAGCGAATCTAAGGGCGTCACGGATTTTTCAACAATTCACCAGGAAAATAGTTACACGAACAACCTGCATGATTTGCTCGCAAAATTATCCAAATCGAGAGACGAGGCGAAAGAGGTTAAGGCAGGTTTGAGAGTGGATAGCCAGAAAACACCCGTCCGCGCTGAATGTACAACAGTATCTTCGTTCGGGAACGCTGTGACGGAATCAGCTCCTGAAGAAAAAATTCAAAAGACGACAGAATCTTCAGAAAACGGCAAGCATCATTCGTGGAAAAACGAGTTGAAGAATCAAAATTTTGCAGAGATTGTGTCAGTGAGTAAACTGTGTCAGCTGCAAGATGTTTTCACTGATGTTTCTGATGAAGAATTTAATAAACTGCCTACCAAGTATATAAGTCTCTTGATGAGGGAATGTCTAACAAATTGATTTAATTAGGCATATTGATGAAATGATCAAACTCACTGAGATAATGATGCATAGGATTAAATCTTCAAACTATTATAGCAGGAAGCTTGATTAAAGAGAAATCAAAGACAGACCATATCCCGTTAATTTTTTGGTCCATCAAACGAATATTTAGCCGATCTCCATTTGGAAAAGAACCTCATTTTATGTCAACCTTGAAAAAATTTTGCTCAGGAATTCGGTATTGAAGCGAATCTGAAATTTTTGTGTGTGTGTTATGTTAGCAGTATCAGTGTATCACTAAATCTCTGGCACTTGACTGAATCCGAAAATTTGTGGTACAGCTTCAGAGTGTTGTTGTTCCTTTGGCTATCTTCACAAAAAGCCCATGTTTTTTCTTTCTCTCATTAAAACTGAATCTAATCTAATTTTTGTTCTGCTGTTATTAAGTCTGGTCTACACCTGCTATTGTACTGTATTATTTGCAGCTTGGCCCCATTCCTCAATAAATCCTTAAAGCTAGTACTACTATTAAGTCTTATTGGGATTTTCAAAGTGCTCAATCTAATCATTTATTTTTCAGGAAGGTCTGTAATAGGGATCAAAAGTTAGCTTATAATGTGCTGAAGTAAAGTCGTAGACCATTTATTTTCTATTGGTAAGAACCAGTCTTGACTCCGAATTTGAACATTCTTTTTCTGACAACTTACAGTAGCATATTAGAAGTCCAAACGGGATAATAAAAATGAGAGTTGTTAAACGTTTAAAATACAAACGATTAATTTTATTTTTGCGCCACTCCGTTTAATGTCAACGTAAAAACCTTCTTGCTGCTTCTTTCTCTGAGCCTTCAACAATTAGACTATCAGCTACGTACCTGAACAAACTCAGTCAACGAGACAAAGAGAACCTCTTCAAACTCATTGACTACAAAGACGCCAATAAGATCCTACAGGGCAAAGATAGTCAAACGTAATGATACTGACTTCAGGCTTACTTATCACAAATTAGGCCAATACGAACATTCTCGAGCACACAAAAAGAGTATGTAGAACGCACGATTGAGCAAGTTGAAGTTATAAAGCGATTAAAAGAAGAGCTTCAAAAGGAAGTGGACGAGAACAAAGTGTTGCGAGAGAAGTTGGCGTTTATTCAAGACAAATATAAAGAGGAGACTCAGAAATTGAGTGCCGAAAACACAGACTTGAAGGCATTAGCGCAAAAACTAACGTATTCGAAAGCATCCGTTATTTTTCATTCTAATAATCAAATAGAGATGACTTCGAAGGGCTTGCGATCGAAAATTCAGAGCTCACTCGCCAAATTGCGTTTGTTGGGAAGCAGGCAGATCAAAACGATGCAAAATCGCAAGATACAGTAATTGTGACTCTGGTTATCAGTTATGTAGTGATTTTCAAATCAAAGCTTAAGAACCTGGAAACTGTGAGAGAGCTTGTGAAAGTATTCCTCAGTGACAGCAACACAAGAAAAATGCGAGATATCAAAGAACGAAATTTCTGGCAATCGATTTCGAGCGAACGACTCATCAAGGAATCTGAGCCTCCCACAGACTTGTAACAATCTCTTCTATTTGCCCATATATTGATTGCGATATAACTTTCAGCCCGTTCCCGGATAAAACGAAGCGCAACGAGAAATTTATTTCAAAGATTGAATTCGATAAGGTGACTCTCGAGGTGAGGAAATTCTCAAATGCTCGGAACCTAAAGTATCTTATCTTAGTTGAGAAAAACCCAAGAAGAGCTTAAGAAGGCGCAAAACACCATTGTCGATCTTGAGGAGGAAAAGAGGAGGTTACATGTCAAACTAGCTGATTTCCAGAAAGAAAAGCAAGATGAGATTGATCAACTCACCCAACAGCAACGAGGCTTGGTGAGAAGAATCAACTATTTACTACAAGAAAAAGAAAAGGTTGAGCATGAAAATAAAGGAAGAAATGAATACACAACGAAACTCGAGGTCAGATTAGGTAATACAGATTGTTTCGTTCCTTTCTTATTGATTATTTTTTTCTCATCAAGTGCAACAAGAGTTAAATAATAACGTTTTGAGAGCAAGAGTCCAGTCTGCTGCCAAATCTCGAGGTACTCCTGGACCTTCTTCCAAAGGCAACCATGAGCAGGAAACCAATAATAGCATCAGGAAGTCTCCTTCGTACTCACAATTATATACAAAAACGAAGAGAAACTGCCAAAATCCTCGCTTGAAAAGCCAAGGAGGGATCAGTCCCCATTCTTTTACAAATACGAACCATGGAAACGGGCACCACGATACCGATGTTAATTTAAACCTCACTAATGTGTTCCGTAATCTGAAGGACGCACGAACTGCATCGAGCAGGGCACTACAGACTGGCAGAGAGTATGGAAGCCAATTGTCTGGTGGAAATGGGATTTATGAACCAGTTGATGGATTGCAAGGGGAAGGCACTCAAAGGTTGCAATCGAGTCTATTCGATGAATTGCTCAGCAATAGCACGAATCCTGATTTGCGACCAGCAGTGTTGAAGGTTCAGGACCTATGTAAGCATCTAGAGGAAAATAGACAAGAGTTAGCAGGAGTGCTTTCGAGTAAGGGAGCAGGAGTGAATTATGCATTTGACGATGAGTTTGAGCTGCCTAAGAGCGACGCTCCGAAACAAGGGCCTGTAAGTGAATGCTTTGATGGTGATGATCGAAGCGGAAATAACGTATCTTACAAAAGTCACTAAATGATTCGAACAAGTTTGTTTGTATCGCTTAATTTTGCTTCAATACATCTTTTTCATCATGTTTGATGGTGAGCAGTTAATGAAGTTTTGTAATAATCAATAATAATCGCAGCGCCAAGAATTGTCATTGTGGTATTGGTATCTTCAATACAAAATTAGATTGATAGGGTTGGATATCTATCTTGATGCTGTTAGTGATCTCGGCATAAGTAATTTTTTTATCAACTCGACTACAACACACCTATATCAAGAATTCAAAATTCCTGATGTTTTGTCTCATGTTTCACTGGAGTTTCAAGGAAATGAGAATCCTTTGATCAAACATCTAATAGATTTCACTGAGAGAAACTATGAAGAGAAAACGCAGAAAGTATTTCCTTCAGGTAAGCAACTGTTATTGTTTCATTTATGCACTCTCTCATTCAAAATCTGTCAGTCACATTAACGAAATTAGAGGCTGTTCATTTTAATGTTGAATTCTAAGTTAGTTCTCTACTGTCGATTAATGAGGTTGTGTTTCCTTCAGTTCAAGCTCAAAATATTTTAAATTTTCTCGAGTTTGAGGGGAGAATCCAGCGCGCTTAGAGAGTGATAAGGAAAATTACACGTGGGTCACTTCAAAATCGCTAGAATTCTATAGCAACTTAATTTCATAATCATGAGATGAGGAATCGTCCTTATTTTGCATGTTTTAAGAATCATGCCTTCAATTATTAACGGATCAACTTTTCTCACAATAATACCAAGCTGGCTCTGCTGTCCCTTATAACTCGCCTCAAATCAGTCCAAACGATGTACTCACTTCTCTCCACTCTTCCTGGATAGGCATTTCCTATTCGAGAATAATTTAATATAAATTAAATATTTTTTTCAATTTTTCTAAAAATCGCCAGTATTAACCTAATAAAACAATTATAGCACTCAATCATCAGTCTCGAACTTTTTAAACGTCGAGACTTAATACTCACGATTTATGAGAATCTGGAAGCTCAAATTCTCAACAGTATTTCGAAAATTCACGGCTACATTTCTTCCATCAGTGGCCGATGAAAACTTGACAATGGTGAAATCTCCGCTTAAAACAGGAGTAATAAACATTTGGTTCGATCAGGAGCATTGACTCAACAGCATTTCAAATCGAGGGTCTGGCCAACAAAATTTATACAAGTGAAGTATCACCTTGCTATTTGGCCAGGGATGCCGCCACTTTAGCTGATGTAATCTCCCCTTTTCTAACAATAACCTGAAGGATTCTCGATTTAATATCTGTTTACTTCATAGATTCTGAATTCTAAATTTACTCACAATGTAGAAGTGTTCTTTAAATTTTTTATTCAGTGCACCGAATTATCCGTGAACTTTTTTTTTTCCAGCGATAAAATTTGGCAGTAAAATTAAATTATTATTCAAGCAATTGGAAATTATAAGTTAACACTGATTGAAAGTAACTTTCAATTCTTACGATTATATATACAGTCTTCCACAGCTTGATGTATAATTTTTACGTTAACAAAAAGAACAACTCGAAACCTTCTCCTATATTCCGTCTTTGTTAGTCGATGGAATCACAAATAACGATTCACGTTCAACCAGCTGCTCCAGAAAGTTCTTCTGGAGACAGCAACAATTTCAGTAATAGAAAAAACGAGAATACAAATCCCATCAGAGAAGAATTCAACAAATTTGTTGATAATCTTCGCCTTTCTTCGAGAAA
>ENA-UOTX01001291-UOTX01001291.1-compost-metagenome-genome-assembly--contig:-NODE-1291-length-19869-cov-2.798707_pt1 | contig 19869 bp, 14 predicted proteins | sample MGYA00238143_ERZ746982 | MGnify/ENA primary metagenome ERZ746982 (study PRJEB28758, sample SAMN06268862) | compost metagenome | isolation source: single cell | place: USA: California, Emeryville, Joint... | reverse complement strand
TCATTACTATTATTGCGAAAAGGAGTTCATCACTAATGGGTAAGAGATGAAAGACGAGCTGTTACTTCATATGCAAATTCGCTTTTAACAGTTTCTGGCCTTGTGGAGTTAGAGCTATTTCTCAAATGCAGTGAAATCTGTAATAACTACCTTTATAGGGAGCGCGCTTAACGTGGAAAGAAGTATAACAATCACCTAAACCAAGCAGAAAAATCCACTAATCTAAGCAGAAAAGCCTCTCTCGCGTCTATTTACAGCTAAATCTCTAAATGTGAGAGTGTGTTTGAGATATTCGTAACTGACGGAATCTTTTGTACGCAATATTTATGATAAAAGTGCTTTTCTATTTAAAAGGAACAAGGTACTATCCTTGAGTTAATTAAATTGATAAGTATGGAAGTACTCTGGCTAACTAAGCACTTTATTAATAAATTATGTAAGGGGCAACAAAAAAAACAGATCAAGAGCTACTCCAACGGTCTTGATGCGCCCATATTAGTCTCGTATGACATCAATTAAGATACGTTTACAGAACATTTTGAAAGTATCGGTGCCAATTTTACCAAATTTGCTCTAGTCTTCAGAAGAGACGCTGATTGCTTCCTAGCAGTATCAGCAGTTTTCTCAGGAGATCTCTCAGGGGATCTCTCAGGGGATCTTTCAGGGGATCTCTCAGGAGACATCCCAGGAGATCTGTCAAGAGACAAGCCAGGAGATCTGTTAGGAGACCTTTCAGGAGATCTATTGGGGCTGGCTGAAGTCTCCGGTGTTACTTTTAAGCTATATTTCTCTTTGGATTTGGCATCCACAGAGGGATCGCTTTTTGGCATTCGAGGAATTAAGCTGAGCTTCTTCAAATCGTTGGCTTTGTCCTCCGTAGTTTCCTGCTCGCAAAGGGCATCTGCTTGTTTCTTTCTTTCAGTCCGAAGGTACTCTTTGAACTTCGTAATGGTCGGACGAACGTCTTCTAGATCTGCAAGCTGTAGTAACATAGGCAAAATTTTCATGAGCTCGTCGTCGTACATATCTCCTTTGAAAGGCTTCATCTTCAGACTGTTAGATGGATGCGAAAGGAGCTGGATGTCAGAATCCTAATTAAACGACTGTTTGAGGACTTGCTTAACTAATTATAAATAGTTACGTCAACAAAGACCAAATCTTTGAAATCGACGTTAATTTTCGTTAAGTCCTTGATGTAATTGAACCCTGGAACGTATAAACAGTCCTCTCGATGGTAAATTTTCGAGATGTATTTCTCTATGCCAAGCCATTTTATGATATGAGTCGCATACTAATAAATCAAGATATTAATTAATTAAACTAACTCACAAGCTGCGTGATTACTTCGAGGAGACTTGAAGTATAAATGACAATAGTGAATTTCTTTGAGGCGGTTTCAATGAACTTCTCAACGTCGGGTCTTCTCATCACGTGGTACATCTGTTGTTCATTTGATATTTGCAACTAAGGAAACGATTAGAGAGCGGTTATACAAAAGCTTCTTTTACGGAAAGATCGGCACAACTGGGAGTTGGTGCCTTGTAGAACGTGTAAATTAACGTCCCATCGAGATCCACTGCCAAGGTCTTTTTGACTTTTCGTTTTACAGGAATACTTGGACTATGAAATGTGGTTTTGAGCGCAAAATTTAAAAGATTTATTGTACAGGTCCTGTTTTTGTAGGACTGAGTCAATATAAGAGCTTAAAACGCCGCTTTCGACATAGGTTTTGCTGATGAGTTTGGTCCTTTCCATGATTGGAAAAAGGTTAAATGATTATTAATTTCTTCGGTTGCTCTATTAATATCCCTTGGAATAGCTCGTTCGAACACAAAGGAGTGATGCACGAACTTAATTACGTCATTATAGTTCGTCACATTCAACGAACGATAAATAAAATTATTTTAGTTCTGCGAAGGAAGTTAACCGCTGACTGGCGTTTGATTGTGAAAAGTTTATTAATTTATATGAGAACAATTTGTGTTCCTTTCTATATCATTGGAGGCAAATCTCAGGCTCCATTGGCCTTCGATCAGCATCTTTTTTGAAGATTTTTGTGCTACGTAGGAGGTATTAACTAAGTTTTGGAGGATCGAAATGTTTTCCCAAGCAAAGAATTAGCCATTGCGGCTCCGAACTTTTGAGAATTCTGGGGTGTGATTGGGTGGTCCAGCAAAACGAGTTCAAAATAAAATTTTAATTAGGTACTTTAGAATTGTTTGTTTTGTTCTTTTGTAATGATTCAGGAATTATATGAACTTTATAAGCTTCGAGTTTAAATCGTAGTTAAACTTGAGAAGGCGATCACCTTACCCTATGGTTGGCCATACCATGGATTAGAAAGCCCGAATTGAGAAATAGATCGGCTCTAGGTTGACCACGGCTATGAATAAGGACCGCAGAGTGCCTGTTTAAGCGTAATGGGTCTTCTGGAACACGAACAACAAAATAAATTTTGAGGATGGTTCTGATGGGTTTCATTCGGTAATCAATTTTTTCAAAAATTGAATTTATCATTCAAAGCATTCTAAATTATAAAATTTATTTGATGATCTAAAAAAAATTCGAATTTATCGGGCCGTCAGTAAATAATTTATGAAATTTTGATTAACAAATTCTAAATACTGATTCTGGGATGATTCATAGCAAGAAATTTAAAAGAAATTTGAAAGGAAAAGCCTTAGAGCAAGCGATTTACCCCTCAAAGCAATAGAGCTGCATACTGAGTCCATCTGGGAAACTCGTTAGTTACACAATGAGGATCGATGATGGGAGAAAGGGTAGAAAAAACTCTCTGTCACTTTGATTTTTTTGTTGAAGGTAATATTCCTGATTCCTTTTGTAGAGAATCAAGTTGTTGTCAAATCAACATGCTATTTCTTTTGAGATTTTTGTGTGACTCACAATAGCAGCGAACTAAACTGCGAAAAGATAGTCTAGAAGATGATACTAGTAGAATCTTATGATATGAGAAAGGTAACCATTTTTTGAGAGACCTCTCTTGTCTTGTGTATGCTACGTACTTTCATCAATTTCGCAAGGTTGTATAGTAAACTTTTTTCAAAACGATTAAAAACACGTGTTTTTCACATCAATGCATTATTGAAATCATCGTCCCAAGGAAACGATCCCTTGTGCGTGTCTCTACCTATTCGCAATCTTCATGGAAAACAACCAAAAGACAGACATGGCACACAATTAGAGGTATCTTGAGCTCATTATAGCTTACGGAAAATTGATTGCCACGAAGTCTAATACAGCGGCGGTTGGTAAATTCTCTAAAGTATATCCTATGGTGGGTATCCTATGGCTTAAGAACTGTGAAAAAGAGAATGAGCTGGTCTTCATTCTGCAATTTTTGAAAATTTTGTTTTCATGGATGGTCAGCTGTCATTCATTGCCTGGAGCCTGCTCAATGAATGTATTCACCAAGCACAGTCTCCTTCAGATTTGCTCATCTTTACTTTGAAGGCAGCTCTCACAAACCCACAGTCAGAAATCAAAGAGCGAGCGCTCTGATTCAACTTTAAATTTTAATCACACTGCGTGATCCATCTTTACACAAAGCTTGATTCGTTATGCTCAGCCGCCTCCTCTTGGCAGTCGTTTTCACCCTTCTTTTCCAAACAGCGAGGCTTACTGAGCCCATACCTCCCATTGGCAGTTGGACAGTAATTGAACCAAAAGAATCTCCTGTTTCCGTATTAGGAGGTTTCAATTCTCACCTGAGCCCGGGTTCCAAATGCACAATCGACAAAGACGGTCACGACCCATGCGGAGAGCCATATTACTGCATCAAAGGCGTGTGTACACATAAAAACATCCTTCCAGATCTGACCCATACTGAAATTTTTGGATCTATTCTCGTTATTATCATCATCGGGTTCGCTAACGCAGGCGGCGTCGGTGGCTCATCATTCGTGATCCCAGTTTTCATATTAATCTTCGGGTACTCAGCCAACGAAGCAGTTCGTGTTGTTTATTCTGTCGTTTTCGGAGGTTTGCTCTCTGGAGTCGCTCTCAAAGCCCTTCTCCGCGAACCCAAATACAAGCGACCTGTTATTATCTACGATATCGTTGCTATTTGCGCTCCATTGCTGGTTTTAGGAGCGAAATTCGGAACTCTTGCCAATAGTATCATACCCGAAGTCGCGACCGTGTGCTTAGTTGGGTCGTCTCGGTTGTCGTGCTCAAAAGCATGTGGGAAAACATCAAAAAGTCCTTACAGAAAGATCGAGAAGCCCGAGCTCGCTCAGCACAAGAAAATTCTCAGGAACTAAAAAACTCATTGCTTAAAGACGGCAATGACTCTAAAATCGAAGCAAATAACATAAACGAGTCGTCAACCGTCCAATACTCAGCTATTTCCCCTCAGGTTTACAGGTTCGGTGCGTCTCCTACGTCAGAAAGTGATCGAGATACCCCGATAACCAAAATTACCAGCCCTCACTACCAGCAACTATTGAAGAAAGAAACCAGACTATTTCCTTGGGAAATTTACCTCCAATTTGTTTCTTACCTCCTGCTAAGTTTCTTGCTTCAGCTGGTTAACGGAAGCAAAGGCGTCTCTTCGATAGTGGGCATCGAATATTGCAGTGTAGACTATTGGCTCGTGTATTGCTCAAATATCATCCTTTGCTCGATATTCTGGAGCATTGGTGTCTTAATAGTCAAGAGAAATGATAAAGCACGAGAAAACTCCGACATGGACCTGTCTGATGAATATAGAGTCAGTTTAACGAACATCAGGAAACTGAGTGCTATCTCGCTCGGGGTAGGGTTCCTTGGAGGGGTGATAGGGCTGGGAGGAGCGCTGCTCTTTGTGCCGCTGCTGTTAAGTTTTGGCATTCCACCGATAAGAGCGACGGCAACTGCCTCGTTCATGGCTATATTCACATCGTCGACTTCAGTATTCGTCACGTTGCTCTCGAAGCGTGTCACCGTTGAAGACACGCTGTATTTGGGTGGAATCGCGTTTTTGGGCGCGACAGTAATCGCGAATCCTATCGTTTATTTAACGCAGAAGTACAAAAGAACGACACTTCTTACGATAATACTATTCTGTCTTCTGTTTATTGATCTCTTGTACTATCCCACGTACGAGATCTGGAGGCTTATCGTTGCGAGAGAAGAAACGTTGTCTATTACGGCCCTGTGTTAAGTTCTTCTTCGAGAATGAACTCTTTGAAAAATCGCAAAAAGAAAGACTCATTTTTTTATAAAATTGTGGTTATATCTTTCATTTGTAGTAATTCTCATTTATAATATACATTTTTCCACAAGATTAATGCTTCTCTGTAGTACAAAGAGAATTTTTGCCTCTATACCCTCATAAAAAAATCATAATCCTCATCATAAAGAACGTAAGTCTATGATTCTTCAAGGAGAACGACTTTTAATTAAGCAATTGTACATAGACAATATTTTTCTTTAAAACGTACTCACTTTATTTTTATGAAAATACTTTGGAAATATGTATACCTACCTGTTTGTAATACTCCGAAATAAATATTACAAGGAACAAGAATTTTATATAAAACCTACTTAAGAAACGTTTTATCAATTGAATTCAAACTCCGAAGGCTGAACTCTAAGGACTAATAAAATTTACTATGGGATCAAATTTGGGGAGGGGGAGAGATGAAACTCAACAACCAATGGTCAAGCAAAACCTATGCGAGGACTGGAACTGAGTATGTGATATTGGGATTTGGGTGTCATCACTGGTAATTTCTCAAATACACATGAAAGCTCAGTGATGAACAACGCTTCAAGAGGTATCTTCATTGTTATTTCTTTGCAAATTTCGCTGGTGCCGCCTGCTGTAGTATTTGTCTCCGGACGAGCGACTATTCCATCAGCGGATTCATCAGTCGATACATCGTCATCTACTCGTGCCTCGAACTTGAGAATGGCATTGGCTTTTGTCTTTGAACTGTCCAATAAGGCCTTTTTTTGTGGTTTAAAAGCTGGCACTCTCGAAGTAAGGCCAGCTCCATCACAATCTTCATCGAGGCTTTCAAGTTCGCTTTCTAATGAAACATCTCTAGAACTGAAGCAATCCCATTGGTCTCGATTCTCAATGCCTTGGATGAACTTTGCTGTTGTATTTTTTGGAGTAGTCTCGGCGGTTCTGCTGGTAATGCCACCCGCTGCTTTCTCGAGCTCATAGTTAATGAAATTCTCCATGACTGGTCTAACATCGGCTTTTTCAGCCAAACTTTCAAGGAAATCTGCAATTTTTGCGAGTTCGCAATCGTTCCTCTCTCCTTTGTATGTCTTAATGAGCAGAATATTATATGGTTGCTTTCTAACATGGACACTAGAATCCTAATATTAATCAGATAAGACACTGCGGCCGAATTAAAACGGTTACATCGACAAGGATGATGTCTTTTGGAGGGATCCTGAGTATTGCCAAGCTTTTTTCGTGCTGTCGATAAGGATTTCTTTGGCATTGACCTCTGTGAAGCACCATACAGAAAAACTTCTCGATCTTCATTTGCTTTAGGATCACATGAGCATACTCCTTGAGCGCTGAGGTAAAGAGTACTAGGTTGTAGCATTGAGCCATTCTAGCTAAAAACTCCTCGAGACCTGGTCTCTTGCTAACGAATAGGCTCATTTCTTGATTGCCAATAGTAACCTGGAGCTTGATTAGTCTGATCGAAATTTTAAGAAGTTCTACCTTTAAGTACGCGGTGACGTTGTCGAAATCGAATGATTTACAATGAATAAGTGTTTCATCGAGGTCGAGCACTAAGGTTTCTAAACATGATATTTTACAAACTCTGAATCAAAAGATGGTATAGTCTTACCTTTCCGGTACGAGCAGTGTCTCCGGCTTCTTGGCTAGCGGTCGTATGCTTGATATTCTGGGAAAGAGCAGGAGAGTTGTTGCAAAGAGCGTGCATTTCTCGTGATTTGGAATCTATTTGTTTTGATTTGTCAAATAAATCATCTCCGATAGGCTCTTGTTTAATTTGGCAAAATTCACCAGTTGATAAATTAATTATCGAGAAGTGAGCTGAACAATAATCCACATTAACCAATAATTCGAAAAAATTGATTAATTCTTACTGATGTGACAGTGAATGATAGTCAGGTGATCTAAGTATCGCATCAAGAGTGTGATTCCATTTGTCAATCAAATCAAGACATAGACAAGCAAAGCTTTAAGAAGAATGTATATATCAAGACTTTGTCTCAATTAGCATCAACTAAGAACCTTTTTAAGTGTTCAAATCCGAGAGAGAAAGGGAGAGAGCTTCAAAATTAAACAATAGACAAGATTTCAGAGAACTGACTGTTTTTGTGTGATTCTATTTCAAAATTAATCAATATACCACTCACTGATAAAAAAATATCCTTCCGGCGAGTTGTACTGAAAGCAATTTTATTTAATTACTTTAGGTCTGAGTCTTGATAGGCACTCATCCGGAATGAAGATATAATACCAAACTATTCGCTCTTGGCATCTTTTTTAAAGCTAAGAGGTTTCGTTCAATAAACATTCAGATACGATAGTGTTAGAAGATGTTTATATATAAGTTAGTTATTGTTTCAGATTCTCAAATTTCTTGCCTTCTACCTTGCGAATCGTCTACCGGTGGTATGCTGTTGTCGCTGGCAATCTGACTCACTTAATGAAAGTGGTATTATGCACATTGCAGAGAATGGTTCTAATTGTTGAAATTTATTAAGAGATCTTTATTCGAATCTTTTCACTTTAACAGCCCAGAAGAAAACTCCATTCAACCGAAGTCCTATTATTTCTGAGCTCGCATCGTATTGAATTTTGCTTTTTATGAAAAAGTTCGATATCAGGCACGTTAACCTCATTGAGTACTTGATATCTTTTGAGTATATTTATGCATTTTTCTTAATCGGTACCTTGTTGAAACAATATAGGATCAAGCAGGTTTATTTAATATTTCATACGTCCAAACGTGACCAGACTCATAGGTCTTTTACATCTTCACTTCACTCGACTCGCCAGAAAATTTAACTTCTACCGTACTTTGCAACAGTGATCTCAGCACGCTCAATGAAGAACTTATGACAAACACTATTAGGGATAATCACATCATGTTTTCAATAACTTATCTGACCGAATTTGAGATGTTATTCTGCGAATCGTTGTTGACGTACAACATAGATATCTATTATATATATACATGCAACATGGGAAACTTAACTGCGATTGACAAGGAGATTAAGAATGAAAATATACTTTCACATAATTAAATAGAATGAAATACCGATATAATATAATGCATGAAAATTTTACCTTGATTAAATAGTTTGACACTGAAACAAGATTCAACTTACACTAATAATTTGACATTTCTTAAGATAATCAAAGAAAAATAAGTTCCGAACAAAGAGAATGCTTGGCTTCATAAGCTCAGACTGTACTGTAACGAGTCCTTTCGCTCAAGCAAGCTTTGTCGATTCATCGCTTTGGTTACGATAACTAGGTGGCCTTTGGATATGATTGAGATTTTGATAATTCGCAGATGAAACCAGAAAATCCAATCTTGGATTCACCTGGAAGGATCTTCATCAACCCTGAGTCTTCAGTTGATTCGTCGTCTATTGAGCCAATAGGAGTATCGAATCCCGTCTTTTGTGGCTTCAAAAGAGATGCCTTCTTTTGTAGAAAACTTGGCATTTTCGAAGAAAGACCAGCCCCATCACAATATTCGCTAAATTCTCCGAGTTCGCCTTCTAATGGTGTATTATCGGCAGAAGGATAATCAAGTAGTTCGTGGATGCTCTGAATGAACTTGACTTGCAAATTTTTGGGGGTCGCTCCAACTACTCTGTTGGAGATAGCTCCGCTTTCCTTTTCAAGTTGATGGTTGATGTAATTTTCCATGACTGGTCTGACATCAGGTTTTTCAGCTAACTCTTCAAGGAAATCCGCCATCTTAAAGAGTTCGCAATCACCCCTTTCGCCTTTGTATGGCTTTATTAGCAGCACGTTACATGGTTGGTTCCGGACATGGACAATCGAATCCTATCGTTAAATACATATCGATTAGTTCATGAAAAATTGATTGGAATTCTCACATCGAGGAGGATAATGTCTCTTAGAGGCACTCGAAGAATTGCCAAATTCTTTTCAAATCTCCTCTCAGAGTGATTTGCACAATGCATCCTGTGGAGGACTTTTGTGAAATAATGATCGATCTTCATGAGTTTGAGGATGGTATGCGCGTACTCCTTGAGTCCTGAAGTGTAAAGGACAAGGTTATAGCATCGGGCCATTCTGGTCATGAATTCCTCGAGTCCTGGTCTCTTGCTGACGAATATCGTCCTTTCTTTATCGTCAACTCTTATCTGAAACGAAGTCAGTCAAATGAGAAAGTGAGATATTAATTACCCTTGAACTAGCGGTAGCATTGTCAAATTCGGTGATTTTGCTGTGGATGAGGGTTTCGTCAAGATCCAGAACTAAGAATTTCTGAAATGATAGCTTTAGCATGCGGAATAAGAAAAATAGTTCTTTCACCTTCCTGAAGACGGACGAATCAAGTGGCTGCGTTTCGATAGTGCGCATAATGGGATGGGAAGATTTTTTGTTTTGAATCTTGAAATTACTTTTTTTTACAAGGGTATTTCACATCAATATTCAAATTGGAACTAATTTAAATTTTATTATGCTTCTTGGAAACTCTCAAGCTGGCTCTGTCAATATAAATTCATTATTTGTGGCTGATATGGCCTGTTTCAATATTAACCAATTAGAAAAAAGCAAAGAAATCGGTGAAAAAACAATATTCCAGTGGAGCTAAATAGGCCTTTGCTTTCAAGAGTTATAAGCTTCCGTTCCTTCATGAATAACTTTAAAAAAGAAACTTATCCAGTTGTCATCCTTGAGTTGTAGAGGAGATTCATCAGCACATGGAAACAAAAAAACGCCGTTTCGCTCTTCTGTTCAATGTTTTTCAGTAAGCGCCTGCTCGTAAAATTATTTCGAGGGATTTATTTAATTGGTATTTACCAGTCATTAAAATAAATTTCAAATTTGGAGCTTGTGTTTCCGAGCGCTTTCTACTCTGATTAATCGAAAAGCCCGTTTTGATATCTTTCTTACGATTGTTAAAATTATGGTTCCTAAACGCAATTTATCGCCGAATACTCCAGTGTGAAATGGAGAAATGGCTGAAAATGAAATTCAACTATTTGGCTTGCTTTTTTGGGTTTGACTTCTGTTGTTTCAATTCAGAAGGAGAGTTTTTAAAGCTGCGTCTGCCTAGTTGCCCCTTTGAGTCGAGAATTTGAATCTCTGTGAATTTAGCCTGGATTAATAGCTTCATCGCACTCTCTTGTGTTGCAACTAAGACTTTCGCTCGTTCAAGTGATGTTTGCTCATAGTCTACACATTTAAAGAAGAAGGTCAGAGGAATTCACTCAAATATTAAATATGACTGCTAGTCCACATTCTTCAGCTTCAAAGCAATACTCTCAGCTCGAGAGAAGAGAAATTTATAAGAAGACATTAGAGTGAGTTTTCTACGGAGTATTCTCAAAAAGCAATTTAGAAAGGCTGGCAATTGGTTAGTCTCTGTGACAGTGTGTGATTTTCCAGGGCCATTATATCATCTCAAATTTGTCTTCGATATTACTGTGTATGATTACAGGAATGTACATACCAGGTTAAATAATGAAAGGGACATTCTGGCTGGAAAGTTATTCAAAATGGAACCTTTAATGTTGATTAGTTATTTGCATTACGCATAATTAAACTGATAAACACAATGAAAGGGCTACTGTTATTAAGCCTAAAGGAAATAAAGATATTGTATATAAGATACTTGAGAAAAATGAAAAACAAACGTGGACGTAGAGAATCTACTATTTAAAAAAGCTATAAGGAAGAAAAAAAAATTATGAAGTATTCTCATGCTAGTCGCGGTGCTGGCACCTTTATATAGGAAATGTAAAGGTTTGCTGTGTGGATCGCAATGATTTGGGGGTCATAATAGGCAGTTTCCCGATCAAACTCGAAGGTGATTTTGCGAATTTCAACGTTGCGGAGGTGACGCATTCGCTGAAACTGCTCGTTGATATTTTTAATTCTTCTGTGCGTTTTACACCCCGACACGTGGCAAATCTATCCGGTAATGCGCTTTTCAACTCATCATTGCAACCTCTTGGTGTTGCCAATGTATTGAACTCTAGCTTGGAGCTCAACAGAAGCTTTCTCTGCGGCTTGAGGGTTGCGACTTTGGACGAAAGTTCACTTACTGCATAGTTTTCGCAGAGGTCTTGAAGGTCAAATTCCGAGGTGATTTTTTCTTGCACCTCGCGTTCCAACATTCTCGGAGTATCCATCTGAGTATCTCTTGGAGTAGAGATGCCTCTGGGAGTATCCATGCCTTGGATGAACTTCGCGTTCAGATTTCTTGGAGAAGTTTGCTCTATTTTGCTAGAGACACCTTCTGAATCCTGATCAAGCTCAAAGTTTAAAAAATTTTCCATGACGGGCCTGACATCAGGTCTCTCCGCTAACTCTTCAAGGTAATTCGCTACTCTTGAGAGTTCGCGGTCTTTTCTATTTCCTGTATATGGCTTTATCAGCAAGATATTGTAAGGTTGGTTATGGACGTGAGATAAAGAATCCTATTGTCAAAAAGTTCAATTAGCTAATGAAAAATGATTGAAAAGCTTACGTCAAGGAGGATAATGTCTCTTAGGGGTACCCCAAGAATCGCCAGTTTCTTCTCAAATCGTCTCTCGGAGGTGTTTGTGCAATGTCCTCTATGGAGCACTTTTGAGAAATAGTGGTCGATTTTCATCATTTTGAGGATGGTATGAGCGTATTCCTTGAGGCCTAAAGTGAAGAGGACTAAGTTGTAGCATTTCGCCATTCTGGCCATGAACTCCTCGAGACCTGGCCTCTTGCTGACGAAGATAAGCCTTTCTTTATCGTCAACTTTTATCTGGATAAGGATTAGTGAGATGGGAATGTGAAGAAAACAATTACCCTTGAGATATTAGTGACGCCGTCAAAATCGGTGGTCTTGCAGTGAATAAGGGTTTCGTCAAGGTCCAGCACTAGGAACTTCTAAAATACGATGAATTTGGAGAAGCAAGAGCTCACTCACCTTGTTTGTGTTAATTGATACAGGCATTTGCATGCTTAAAACTTTTGTTTTGTATTGATTTTAATTTCTCGTAATGAGGTTTTATGTACTGAAAAAGCAACTAAGAACTTATTTCCGAATAAAAATTACATTTCTGACCTGTCCAAAATTCAAAAAAAAATAATTAATTTATGGTTGAGATTTAATTTTGCGCTTTTTCCATCTTGATTACATGGCATTCTGAGGGAGCAAATCCAATTAGATAAAAAAATTTACTGATTTGTAAAAATGTGAAGAGTCATATCTATCGTCCGCAAGTATCGATAATCTTGCCAGAAGTAGCCTAAACAAACTCAGAAGAACTTCAACTCTTTAAATTTGCGAAATACATAAGACTCGCCGTGCCTAATGGAATTTAGCTCCCTTTCAGAGGGTGATTCAGAACAATTAAAACTCAATAAAAGAGAATTTTTTACCCATTTCAAAGAGTGATCATTTTATCAAATTCGAACGTATTTTGGAATATATTTCTTTAAACTCACCGAACACGGTTGAATTTATATAATCGAAGTGATTAAAATATCTTGACTATTTAACAATAGCTTCTGTTTCGATTGCCGAGGAAACAATTCATCAAGTTTCTTTCCATAGAATTAGCACACCAGAGGTTTCGTGATCTCAACTTGCCTAAGTCAATAGTCAATTTTGATTGGATTTAATTAGAGATCAAAAAATTGAGATGCTTTTCTATTGAACTGATTTGTATCAGCCAAAACAAAAAATTATGTGATTTTTTTAATGAGGCAATCCGAAGCGTACATTCTAGCAAATGAGAAGCGCCAGAGCAAGTTTTCATTCTTTGGGAGTAGGCTCTAAACAGTTCGAGCTTTCATATGAAACCAGTAATAAGACTCAATTGATAAATTAAAAATTTTTTCAGATTTTTTTTTAAAAAAACCATAAACCCATCGACTTACTAATATTGATCATAATTTATTTAATAAAAATTGAATTATATACGTGCAGCGCCATTTATTACGGCGAAAATCCGGGGTTTGAGATCCATTGGAGGTAGTTTATCCACAATTGTTCCTTCGGGAGTGAGCTCGTCTTCCCACTCCTCCAATGAGTCATCAGAGTCTTTGTCGTTGTTTAAAAGCGTATCGGCGGTTGTCCAAGCTTGATCCGTAAAATGTCGATGAAACACCGATTTCACCGACTTCTGAAAAGGCATTTTGGAGCATTTCACCTCACTATCCGAGTCGTATAGATTTGTTTCGAGATCGCTGAAACGGGAATCGACACCCTTTTCACTGATTCTAAATTCAGGTTCGTATCGAGCTTTCAGACTCGTTAAGGATTTGATATCTAAATATCTATGTACAGTATATATTCTTTGAATTGTTGATTGTAATTTTTCTCTTGGAAATCGTTCAAATCGCTCCATTACAGGGCGTACGTCCTTTTCATCCGCCAATCCTTCGAGGAACTGAGCGAGATAAAATAGTTCATTGTCTTCGCTGTCTCCTCTGTAAGGCTTGACTAACAAAATGTTGTTTGGCTGGTTTCGCATATGAACAACCGAATCCTAGTTACAATTCTCCATTATAGCATTCAATATGAATGAATTTTTTTTACATCGACAAGTATCAGATGCTCGACCTGCTCGCCCAGAATTGCCAGGTTCTTTTCAAGTTTGCCTTCGTCGTTCAGCTGGCAATGCTCTCGATGAAGCACTCTCGCAAAATACCTTTTTATTTCCATGGTTTCAAGAATCAGCTCTGTGTACTAATGATCAATGGAAATTAACAATGAGAGACAGATTGAAGAGAAATCAAGTTACTTTCTTGACAGCAGATGTGTAGAGGACAAGCCTGTAAATCCTCGACATGCTGACGATAAAAGCCCTGAGCCCAGGCCTCTCACTCACGTATAAATTGGCTTTTCTTGATCCAAGGTCCAGCTGAACAAGTATACTTATCATAAATGTCTAATACGAAATGGTCGCTTACCTGAGTCATCGTCGTTACGTTTTCGAAGGGTTTCTCACGACAATGAATCAAGGTCTCGTCGAGATCAAGCACCAAAACTTTCTATAAGAGAATTTTCGTAAAAATATAACTGTAAAGTTACTTGAGGAAGCGAATCGAAATTGAGAGGGTAATCATACTTATTAAAAGCAGCAATACGAGAAGATTCATCGGTGCTCTGTTTTCGGCTTTCCGAACTTGAAATTTTTCGATTGGAGTCGTACATTTTTTTTAATTCGTTTGAGAATAAAGTTGTGTAAAGTATTTATAAGAATTCCAGCAATGTTGGTTCGATCTATGAAAAATGATTCTGACAGAATTTAGAATCGCAAATGAACAGTTCTAAACCAAAAAATTTATTCCCGTAATAAATTTGTAAATGTTCTTGATGTTTATAAAATCCTTTTTAAGTATCGAAAAAATTCAAAGAAGATTTCATTTTGAATTCTATATACCCGATTATAAAAAATACTGGTTGTGATACAGTCCTTGACCACACGCTCTTAGTAGAATAATTTACACGTGACATCGAGGGATTTTTCAGTTCGCCTTGATATGGAAAATAAATCGTAAGCTTGGTGAGATACGCTATTGTGATTTTATATCGTGTAACAAAACGGAAATAATTGAAATATTTTGCTTTTCCATAGCAGAAAAGCTTGTAGCCTGACTAAGAAATTTTCTATTCTTGGCTGCTCTTGTAGACCCTTACGAGTCTCAGCGGCAGAAGGGATTTTCCAAGTACATTACAATCCTTACTGCAAATTTTTTTCCTCTAAGCTGTGAGTGGAATGGGTGTTTTGGTTGCTATCTGTCAGGCAAACTCCACATAATTACCTCCAATCGAGGTCAAGTTTGTAGTTATGAAAGTTGTGTTTCAAGATAATTAAAATTGTGCTGTTGTTTCTGGTGAATCAAGGCGCTAGCTTCAAGCAAAACAACAATGTAAATCTGATGAACTAACTATTGAGAAACAATATCTCTTTCAGCTAAAGTTGTACAGATAGCGATCTTCCCATCATAATTTGTAGAAAAAAACCAGAATAGAAGAATCACAGAACTAAGAGATTTTAACAAAATTAAATTTAGCTTTTGAAATTGTTCTACAAAGGTTCCATGAAGTCTCTAAGGAATTATCCGTTTCAAAATTCATAAAGCCTTCCAGCAATCCTCAAAAATTCCCTTTTATCCAATTAGAAATGCTTATCAAATCACGTAGAACACCTTTAAGTGATCCATCATTACCGTTATCTTTCGTGTTTCTCAACCAAGACCAACTTTCGACTCAAACTTGAACCTATCCAAAAGACCTTTCTTTGTAGGATGAATTTTAGTCTTCGGTGAGAGCACTCTCGTGATTCTCTGAGCTCGTTAAATGAAGGACTTTTATTTTTCGAGGTTTAAACATTATTTGCTTAAATATGAATAGTTTCGGCATAACTGCACGGACTTTCACTGAACATATAATATGGACGCATTGCAAAAAAGCTGAAATTGAACTTCATTCAGATAAAATATAAACAATAACTTCTCTTGAATCTGTTTAACAATTGAAAATTCAAGGCTTACGCCAACGCGTAATGCCTTTTCAAACTCAGACTCTGCGGTTTAAGATTCATCGGAGGCAATTTATCCACAATTGGATCTTCAGGGGTGAGCTCTTCTTCCCATTCTTCAACCGGGTCGTCTTGAAAAGTACTTTCATTTAGCGAATCAGCTGTCGTTATGGTCTGGTCAGTCAAGTGTCTGTTGAACATCAATCCCAATTTTTTTAATGGAGTCTTTCTGCGAAAAGGCGTCTGGGATTGCCTTTTTTCAATCTCGATCTCATCCAAATTTGTTTCAATATCATCGAGGCGGGGGTCTACCCCTTTCTCACTGCTTCTAAACTCAGGTTCGTATCGCGCTTTCAGACTCGTTAAAGATTTGACATCTAAATATCTATGCACAATATACATTCTCTGAATCGTCGATTTCTTTGTTTCCCTTTGAAATCGTTTAAATCGCTCCATGACTGGGCGGACGTCCTTCTCATTCGCTAATCCTTCGAGGAATTGAGCGAGATAAAACAGCTCGCAGTCCTCGCTGTCTCCTGTGTATGGCTTGACTAATAGGATGTTATTTGGCTGGTTTCGCACGTGAACAACCGAATCCTGGTCAATAAGAGCTGTTAATAAAGAAAATACTAAGAAGGCTCGTAATTACATCAACTAATATGACTTGTTCTACGTCCTCCCCTAGAATCGCGAGGTTCTTCTCAAGTTTTCCTTCGTTATTTAATTGGCAATGTTCCCGATGGATGACTTCAGTGAAATACTGTCTTATCCCAGCGATCTCCAGGACTTTGAGAGCGTACTAATAGCGTATTATGAGCAATGAAGTTGGATAACAGGAACTACCTCTTTGACCGAAGATGTGTAGAGTACAATCTTGTAAATCTTGGACATATTCACGATAAAAGCCTTAAGCCCAGGCCTTTCGCTAACGTATAGGTCAGTTTTTTTAGGTCCTATAGCCAACTAATCAATATCATTGATTTTCTGATGCTACAATTTAATTTCTTACTTCACCAACAGCGGTTACATTATCAAAGGGTTTACCTTTGCAATGGATAAGTGTTTCATCGAGATCAAGAGCCAATACTTTCTGAATTGCAAGCGAAGACTGAGAATTTCCATAAACAATCGATAAGTTACTTGTGAAGGCGAATCGGAACTGGCCAAGTCGCGGACATGAGCTTTCTTAAAGGAGCCGAGCCATAAAGGTCCATGTATCATCCGACTCTTTAAATTCAAGTCCATCATCATTGATATCGCAGCCTTGGAAAGTATAATAAGGAATCAGAACTCTTTGTTTAAATGCATCAAATTATGCTTCTGATAGAATTAGAAGCAGTAACAGTCCTATGAAATAAAAGAATTTCGTGGTTTATGCAATTATTTATGAACTAATAGTTTTATTCAAACGTTCTTAGACTAGTTAATATCGTTATTCGAGAATATCGAAAAATGTTTGAATTTCAAAGTCTGATTTGCATTGGCTTGTCCGAGACTTCCAAGGCAATGAATGTCTTAGACGAGATAGATGATATCATGTCCAAGTTCATTTAATTCTCGAGATTTCTGGTTTGAATGTTAGTACCATCCCCTCAAGCCTCTGTTGTCTTGAAGAAACAAGAATTTTCTGACTTCTAAAGGCAACCAAACGCAAATGTGCAATCTAACGGTAATTTTCTAATCTAATTATAGCAACAAACCCTTCTATTGATTAATCGCAAGGCTATTCCTTCTCACAAAGACCATTGCGACCTTCCTTTAGGCCAAAATTTTGAGCAAATTACATGCTAAATTATTATCACTGAGCGGTGCTCTCTTACTTTGCTTAATTTTCTCCTTCTTCTAACTCGGAGACACTAGATGTTAGCGAATGATATTCACTCAAATTTGAGGTTTTATCTACTGGTACCAATCTTTGCGTTATACTTCTAATCTAACGGATATTGGCAAGATGTTGCAAAGCATAGAGCACACAAGAGTCACGTTTAGAGCGAAGAAAAACACTTTTTTCATCTTAAGATGTTCAAGATTTCTGTGTTCAGCACAGAATTTTGGAAAATTATAGAACGCATTCAATAATTTTATTCTCGTTCGAAATTCTTAGATTTTCTAAATGGAACATGTTCTCGATACTTCCGTTAGGACTCAAAAGCACTTTTAATAGAATCAATGGTTAAAAAAGATCATAGGAAATTACAGAAAGGAATTGGTTTCATAGCTACCTAAGCATTAACAATAAACTAGGCCTAAACAAAGGATTCAAAGATTTGGGAGGTATGTTTGCAATATTACAAACCCAATTTAAAGAGTTTCTATAAATCGATTAAAAGACTGTCAAGGCGAGAAGCCTGAAATCAAAAAATCCAAAGTAATTTGGTCTAGTCACAGAAAAAGACAATTGGAAAAAAATTGTAATTGTATTGATTATTTGTTAGAGTGAGTACTAAGGCAACTGGATCAGCTATGCGATCCGCTGCGGATTCAAAGGCTTGTTTATCCAGCAGTTTGTTTATGCAGCAACTGAGCTGACTTTCATTCCGAATTTCAAGGATTTGGGGTTCATGATTGGCAGTTTATCTATCAAACTGGATGGCTCATTACGGCATTCGCTTAGTGGAATCTTCGTCATGGTTGGGATGAATGTGTCCAAAAACGCCTTTTTCTGTGGCTTAAGCGTTGGCATTTTCGATGAAAGCTCAGCCCCGTCGTAATTTTCACTAAGATCTTCCACGTCGCATTCTGCTGATGAGTCTTCATTAGTACTCTCAGAATCCGATTCTTCGAGATCTCGAATGAACTTGGCTTGCATATTTTTTGGTGTCGGGCTACCTGGTTCAGTGGTTAAGACCTCTGACTCTTTAGCCATTTCATAGTTCCTGAAATTGTCCATAACTGGTCTGACGTCTGACTTGATAAGCAATTGTTCAAGGAAATCAGCTATCTTTAAGAGCTCGGCATCATCTTTTTCTCCTCTAAATCCCTTGATAAGCAAAATATTGCTTGGCTGGTTTTTGATGTGAACAGGAGAGTCATCAAGGAGGATGACGCCTTTTGGGTTAATCCCGATGATTCCCAAGTCCTTTTCGAACTTATTCTCATCGTTTTTCTGGCAATGGCCTCTGTGGAAGACCGCTGAGAAATAGTATTCGATCTTCATGAGCTTGAGGATAGTGTGGGCGTATTCCTTGAGTCCTGAAGTGTAAAGGACTAGATTATAGCACTGAGCCATTCTGGACATGAATTCCTCGAGATTTGGTCTCTTGCTAACGAAGAGAGTCATCTCGCGGTTTCCAGCTTGGAACTTGGCGGTCGCAGTGACGTTCTCGAAATAAACCGTCTTACAATGAATGAGTGTTTCATCCAAGTCAAGGACTAAGGTTTTCTTGTCTGCATCGTAAGAAGCAGGGTAGTTTTTCTGAGAAAGGCTCATTTGTTACAGGTGGAAGATATTTTATTTTGACGAATATGTTTACTGATTATCCACAAAATCAGTCAATCGTTTAAATATCAAGTATGCGAAGCACTGACAAATTACTTTTTTAATTTATTGCAGTGAGCAGGATTCACCCAGAATAAAGTAAATTAAAGAATTTTTGGCTGAAATCAATTTTTCTGCTCTAAAGCAATCTCTGAACAATAACAGCAAAAGATCCAATTTGCAATACAATCCAATCCAATTAACCACGTACTTTTATTTGATTATTGCTCTGATACGGGTCCCCATGGGCGGTTTGACGTTTGGATGTAAATTGGCACTATTGATGGAAATTTTTGGAGTTTGAGAGGAAATCACGAAAAAACCAAGTCTGGAGTTCCCTTTCACTTTTTCAAATTTTTCAGCATGGAGTGCTTCTTCAGAGGTTCATTCAGGTATTTGAAATCTCAATAAAAATTAAATCACTCGCAATAAAAATTTAATCATTTTGCAAAGTTGTTTCTGTAGCATTTGATTACTGTATAGTTGTAAATAGCATATTTAGGAGTGGGAGATAAATTATTTTCTTCAGTTAACAAGGTTTTTTCTCATACAAGTTACATACAAAAGTTCAAAGGCGTGGAAGGAAGACTTCGAATTATTTCTAACTCAGTGCTAAGTGTTTGTGGACGTGATAATATGGACCTACAACTACTTTTGGAAGAGAGACGCAGAAGGAAATACAATCGATAAATACCTTCCTGGAATTCTGG
>ENA-UOTX01001284-UOTX01001284.1-compost-metagenome-genome-assembly--contig:-NODE-1284-length-19970-cov-8.293370_pt1 | contig 19970 bp, 16 predicted proteins | sample MGYA00238143_ERZ746982 | MGnify/ENA primary metagenome ERZ746982 (study PRJEB28758, sample SAMN06268862) | compost metagenome | isolation source: single cell | place: USA: California, Emeryville, Joint... | reverse complement strand
TAAGTGCAAGAGTATTGAAAATCTTCTTCGGTGACGGAGTGTTTAGCGAGCACCTTATGAGTGATGGCTTGGATTTCAGCTTTTCCTATTTTCAGCAATGATCAGTAAGATTTGAGAAAGGTGGAATTTAGAGTTACCATATTGTAAGATTTCTTTCTTGAGTTCTTCGACTGGGATCTCCTGTCCGGTCTCTTCCATAAGACCTTTGCTTTGTGCTGCCAATTTCTTGAAGAACGGGAACATCTCTCTTCTCAGATCACCGATAAGCTTGAGAGTGAGCTCTTTTGACAATGCATTGCCTTTTGAAGGTGGGGTCGCCTTCTTTTGATCATTGCCTTTTAAAAAATAGTAGGCTGCTGCTCCGAACGCAACGAGCCCGAGACCACCAATGGTAGCGTATGTAACTAAGTTGTTTGATGCTTCTTTTCTTCCTTTCATTTTTTACCAGAATTAACTTTATAGAATTTTAATTATCTTGATACTAAGCTAAGATAAGAGGCATCACAGACTGACACCCACAAATAGGGTTTTATTTCTCGCAAGAAATGCGCGATTTCTCAATCATAACTAGTTCCTGGCAAATTCGGTGGTTTTATAAGAAGCCTCTTTTACCCTTGCTGCAGCCGAATATGTGATAGATGAAGTCAATATCTGACATAACTTTGGTTGTTTTTATCAGATCAGTTATCATTATGTCCTCCTCCTCATGCAGGAGGCTTTCTTTGGGTAAAAATCGAGTGCGTAGATTCATTAACACTAGCGTTTTTTAACTTGTTGCGAAAATTGATTAGGTATGCTTGGTCTATCTACTGATTCTCAGTATAGTTTGAAAAGAATGGATGGTCCTTCTGAGGTTGAGACCTTAAACCTGCGATATACATTTTTTGGAGGTTTGTTGCTCAATTCCTGTTTTAACTAATACATTATGTTGAAATTTTGAGAGAAAACGGCCGCATTATCGAATTGCTGGATCTTAACAGTTTAGCGAAGCAGAGGATATATATATTCAAAAGCTAAAGGCTTTAAGAATGGTTTTATGGGTTTGCTTTATATCATAATTTGCTAATCTTAGTGAAAGTTGCTTATAAATTGTGTAATCTTCTGTCCTTGGCTGCAGATGAATGTCTCAGCTGTTCAACAGCAGTTTCCGTATTCAAAGCTCAGAAATGAATGAACACTCATTACCGGTATTCCAAGACAAAATGTGATCACTCACAACACGTACTTTAGATTTGTACTTTGTACAGTAATTGCCCCCCTCCTACCAAACGGAGTGTCATAGTAACATCTCCTTATAAGAAGAAAATCCTAAGTTTTTGCGAAAGAAACACACTGGAACTTCATACCGAATGTAAAATTCACCATGTTTAATCTGCTGCATTTTAAATTAAGGCTAAGATTTCTCAATCCTAATAAGTGTCAAAAATTTGGCGTTGAAAAATTCAACAGGTTGCACAAAGAATGCTTTATCGTCTTCGTTATTTGTTTTTTGTTAATATCTGAGTGTCTCTTTGGATTTAATTTGAAAATTGCTCTGAGAAAGCTTTCATCTTTAAGAGAGAGAAAAAAGATACTTCTTGAGATGTCGATAATTACGTGACCGAGAAATTTAAAATGAAATTTATATCTCAATAACATCAAAATTAGTCTTTCACTAACCAATAACTTCGCTCTGTCTGCATCGACAACCGTTTAGATCATAGTTCTAATCATGCTTGTGGCTGCTGATTGGCAGATTCCTCCAGAATACTTTTTCCAACGCTTTCCATTGCGCTATCTTGATCGGCTGCGCTTTGAAGAATTTTTTCTATCGCTTGCATGTATTCAGCCTCGAGCGTGGCATATTTCACTTTGAATGAAGCATCACTCTTTTGGTACGTTGATACTGCAGAGTCTAAAAGCTTCCGTGGATGCTCTTCAAAGCCGCCAAGCCCTTCGTGAGATAACATTCCGACTCTACATAGATAAAAGTTAATTAATTGAAATAATAGCCTCCATACAGCTTCCTGTCTATTTCCCCTTCTTGAGTAGCTCTCCATTGCGATGGATTCATTGCGTTTCTTTCATCGGTTGCAAGTAATCGAGCTGATTCTTTCATATGAGGAAGAGCAGCTTTCATCAGCTTAGCACTCAATTCAAGCGTCTTTATTGGAGTCAGAGACTCAGGGATAGGGGCATTGAATTCCAGCTTTCCTTCCGTGGCCTGATTTAATGATTCTACAATCGCAGCGAGTTTCAACTGCACATCCCTATATCAATCGGTCGTTATCTGCATGAAAATTAATGAAGATAATCACAGGTCATTTTTATAAACATCGCTGCAAGAGTATTCAAAATCTTCTTTGGAAAGGCCATATTTAACGAGGAAGATCTGCAGGATGATATCCATTTTCTCCTTCCCTGAATTTTCATTCGAAGGATTAATAAAACACTCAAGAAAAAGTGAAGATCATGTTACAGGTAATCAGAACTTGCTCTTGAACAGATTCTTCCAGGGAGTCACATCCAAGTAATCTCATAAGAGCCTTGCTTTCTGCATCTGCTACCTTGAACAAAGGGTTTAACTCTCTCGTCACTTCGTTGAGTAAATCAATCATTTCCTTCTTTGGCAAGCTCTTCAGCTTTGGTCCATTATTTTGACGTGTTTGTTCTTTTGATTCTTCCAGGGTTGAAGCTTGAGGCTGCTCCTGTTTTTTGCCTTTGAAAAAGTAGTAGGCTGCAGCTCCAAATACCAGAGCTCCGAGCCCACCGATTGTAATGTGTTTGTATAGGTTCTTTGGGACAACTTTTTTTATTTCCATTTCTTACCACAATTAATTTTTTTCTCAAATTTAATTATTTTTGTATCGTTCTTCAAGGATATGCTAACAGCTACCTTAATTATACCGGAACTGCTACCCTCTCTGCCTTTCCACCATGATTTATTGCCCCCTTCAAATAAAAGTGTTTTGATTTTTCTGGAATCAGGAGAATACTAACTTAATCACGGTAATTGAGGGAGTTGTGAAATTCTTATACATTTATTATTCTAAATATTATCCCACTTCTCTCTGATTTCGTAACTCTTTATCATTTCTTAAATGAAGCAGACTGAATGGGCTGACCACTCTATTTAAATGAGCATAATGAATATCAAAATGGAATAATTTACCATCATAGGGAACAGTTCCTGTATAGTCTACATATTCACAAGTTTTACGGTTCCATCGGAAGATAGAGTAGCCAGGAGAACACCATTCGGATCTCATCGCACGCAGCTGATCTCATCTAATTGGATTGCGAATAGCTTATTAAATGAAAAAATCTAAGGTTTCTTACCCGAATGAAGTTCATCAATGGTTTTGACGACCTTTGATTCCCGTTTATCAAGTTTAATGATGAAAAAAACATGCATAACAAATCAACGAAGAGATAAATTATGATTTATTCTCTATGCACCAGCATTTACAGAATAGATAATCAGAACCAATTACTTTTTGGGCCGAACTGAATGGGTGTCTTTAGAGTTAAGACTGTCTTTTCAACTTCGAAGATATTGAGTTTATTAATGTCATGCTGGACGAAGACCAAAGGCTCGTCATTGTTAGAGCACCATCGACACTTAGTTTCGTAATCTAAAGAATGAGCAGCTAAACTACTCAAATCTATATGACATTTGCGATTGGCGGTGTTCACATCCGTTATTAACCTCGTTGCATAGCTGTCTATTATTGCCACAAGCTCTCCACTAGGATTGAATTCGATCCCCGCGATCATGTCATCTAATGTGAAAAAAGAAGTAAATGGATAGGTTCGCCGAAAGCTATCAGTTACGAGTGTAAGGTTGATGCTCAAGATGCCACTTCGATTTTCTTAATAGCTTTGTGCTATAGTTGCTCTTTCGCGCAGAATACTCGATAAGGAACGACTGGTAAGATATTTGTCCTCTTACAGATATGGCACCAAGTATATTTCTTCTTGAATTATAAGGCGCATCTCCATGGCAAGTCACTAAAAACGGAGAAAGATGAATGGGAGAAGATAGATATTACCTCCACGAACTTCTTCAAGAGAGTAAATTTTGTTCGCTGCGTTCTGCGAGATATCAAATATTTCCAATTTTGCTGACTTATTCCAGAGAGACAAGTAATTTTGAGTTAGAGATTTCTTTCACGTGATTCTTGCAGCCTCCGCCTGAACCAGGGATAATTTTGTCACTTTTTTAAAAATATAGAATGTATCTCGAGGCCTGTTGATCTTTGGGCTCCTTGAAAATCGGCGTAATCTTGCATTGTCTCTAGATCAATGATACTGATGTGATTCTTTCCCCCAGAACACCAAGTAAGCAGTGTTGAAGTAAGAGAGGTTGTGTCTTCTGCGCATTGTTAGTTGATTGGGTGGAAGGCTTAGAGTACCTGTTATTGTCGATTTTTTCGGGAAATCATCGACGGGCAGGCCATTTTGTTGCTGTTTCGGTTCTTTGAAAGCGGTGAATGTATCCTCCTGACCTTCATTGGTCTCGTTTTGTGATTGCATTCCTTGTTTGTCTTACTTGAGTGAAGAATTTAGCGAAAATTAAATTTTATTGGATCAAAGAGTACCTACTGTTCAGTTTACTAAGCTCGGGATTAGATTCATCACATAAGCTAGATGTGCAATTTCCATTGGTTCTTTGATATATTTTGCTTTAATAAAAACTTTCTGTAAATAACAACAAATCAATCATTCATTCAATTCTTCTCATGAAAACCTTCATAGTCTAACATTGCTATAATTATCTCGATAAGGATCACAAAATATATTATTTATACATCAGCTGAAAAAAATTTCTCTCTCTCAAGGTCATGCGCATTAGCGCTTGACCCCGTTCGTAGCCCCTCACTCTATGGTTTGTAATCTTTTTGGGTACATTTCCTCATTTCTTTTTTTGGGGGCTTCCTTCTGGATTTCTGTCTTAATTTTCCGTCATCCTGAACCATGGGTGTTTCAACGCCTCAGCTGACGATATTCTCTTTGAAGGATCCTTTTCAAGCAACTTTTCCAAGAGATTTTTCGCGTTTGGAGAGATCTTCGTCCACTTGTCCCCTTTGAACCTCAGTTTGAGAAGCGAAATTTTCTTCAGCACCATGGCAGTGGTGTCATCATAGAACGGATATTCTCCAACCAACAGCTTATGCATCATTACCCCAAGACTCCAATCATCACAACGATGATCATACTTGCCGTCAATGACCTCAGGGGACACGTAAAACGGCGTACCTATTCTGGTCGTTAAAACTTGATATTTCGCAGCCATTTTCGAGAATCCAAAGTCAATCAACACCACAGGAGCTCCGGGTGTCTGGCTCCGATATAGAAAATTTTCAGTTTTTATGTCTCTATGGACAATTCCCTTTGAATGCAAATAAGCCACCGCCGAAAATGCCTGCTTCATTATATGTGCGACTTCAAGCTCGGAGAGACTTACTGGAGCGTCTGTGTTGCCAAGGAGCTCTCCTCCAGTTAGCAGCTCCATGACATTATAGAAATAATTTTTATCTTCATACGCCTCATAGAATTTCACTATGTTGGGGTGGTCCAGCCTTCTTAAAGCGTCGTATTGAGAGTGGAGGACTTCTAGCTCCTTCCCAAGTTTTTGCTTTGATATGCTTTTCAATGCGAGAGGCTTTTGAGAAGCGTCCTTGCTGAAGGCTTTATAGACAACTCCGAATTCTCCACGGCCTAATGTTGGTGAGAATGAACATGAGGAAATACACAAAAAACCGAATTACCTATAACGTCTTTCGACACTTCATACTTGAGTCGCATTGCGAGTGGAGATAATGGCGTGTACTTTTTAGGAGTGTGTAAATCAGGTTCAGAATGAACGATTTGGTTTGATTGTCTGTCAGTAGGTGAAGAATTGCCCATGTTGGACAGTTTTGGAAACAAAAAATGCTGAAACCTCAACGGATTTTAAAAAATTAAATAGCGTTTTGCTGAACAAATTTAAATCAGCGATAGCTTAGAAAAAAAAAAATAAAATCGGAGTCAGATTATCTATTTTTGGCATAGGCGTTGCGTCAGTGTATTGTTAAATAATTTTGTAATCATGATGAATGGCAGATATCAGGCTGAAAAAAAAAAAGTGCACGGCTTTTGAAATAATGCGATGATACTTGCGACTAAACCGTTTCTGATGGTAATCACCTCTCTGTACGTGGAAATGAGTCATCCTTCAGAAACTATTTAGGTTCAAGTGAGATGAAATATTGAAACAGTAGTTAGGAATTTCAATTCCAAGACCTCTTTTTCTACGATAAGGTTTCTTTGTCTCCTTACCGAGAAAAGATATGAGGGTGGCCGTTCAAACCTCGATTAGAAAATTGAAAAAATCATCTCAATGGTTAATCAAGGCAAAACTGAAAATTCATTCCAGATAAATCCATGCTGAAAAGTGAAAGGGTAAAACTCACTAAATGCTAAAATACAGCTTCACATTCACGAATTAGCATTATTATAGCATCAGGGTCATAATCGATGAGAGATTTCGCTTTCAAATTTGGAAGAATAGACTATAGTTTCTCCCAAACTTCCTACGTTGACGACGTAATGCTCTACTCTTAGCAAAAAAATTGTGGTAAATACTCTGTGAATAAAAGACATTCTGAATCAGATGGACACAGTCTGATTTGAATCTTATGCGATTTCATCAGATCGAAATAAAATTCGTTTAAAACTATTGCCTCGAGTCAAAGTGTCAGAATTTCTGTCAAATAACGCCTGGCCTTAAATGATCGCTTCCCGGATAATCATCCGCGTTCTCATGGTATCATTCACGGTTGCAACAATCCAGCTTCCCATGATATTTGTCTATCTTCACTCTCCTCCTGAGAAAAAACGATGGGCTACGTTGCTATTTGCTCTAAATAACGTTTCCTTTCTCAAATTTCTGATACTCGCTCTGAAAAAGATCGAAAAGGCATGGTGGATGATATTTTTAACAGCCCCTAATTTCCTCATCACTATCTACACCGTTTCAAAGTTCACTTACCTTCAGGGTATGGGAAACTCTTTCATAGCGTGTCTCTTAACACCTGCTACCTTACAAGGTTTCCAGCTTTTCTACTTGCTCTTAATTCCTTTCTTAAAGCAGTCTTTCTCCCTTTATTACACCGCAATTGCTCTTCCTATGATAATGCTCTTACTCATCGCATGCGTTGTAGCCGCATTTTTAAAATGTGTGTCAGAAAACAGCAGCCTGATGCTCTTCACCGCACTCACGATCTTTACGACGTTCATGTGCGTACTCTACATCGCTGGAAGGATCATGCATTTAGCAAAATTCGGGGTTTCGAGTACTAGAAAGTACAGTTTGATGGCTTATGTGCTGAAAGGGACATATTATACAATATATTCTCCAATCATAATCGCATGGGTTTATTATTCTAGAGATCGCTTTGAAGATGAGCCGTCTGCTATTAGTTTATTGCTCTTGCTATGGACGGCGAGTGGAGGAATTGGATGGAGCGTTGGATTTTCTCTCCAGTACTGTGGAATTGTGGACCGCGTGAAAGATTGGATAAGAAGACTATGGTTTTATCCAGTTAGCAATGAAGAAGCTTTGTTGATTAACCATGATGTATTTGCGTTTCTGGAAGGCTTTTTGCTTTTTTCAAGCAGAACGTCGCGTATAATGAATGTTGAAAATGAAGTAGATATGGAAGACCCTCAGATAGAAGCTGAGAAGAAAAGCCTTGAGATGGTTTCTGCTGGATTGTACAAGGGAAATTCGTGTTCTATTTGTATGGAGGAGTTTATGGATGATCAGACATTAGTCGCGGTGAAAGGGTGCGGACATGCTTTTCACTCAAATTGTCTAAGAGACTGGGCGATAAATAGAGGCTTGTGTCCGTTGTGTCGATCGAAAATTAGGAATGATTTGTTCAGTCATGAGATTCTTTCATCGCCATCAGTAGTTCAATAAATAGCTACTGAAAGTCAATTTGTATTTATATACTGGTTACTGCATTCAATGGTGGGTTAATTTGCAATACTTAAACTATACGGAGGATTCACAGCGGTTCATTTTTATACCTCGCTACTCTACTCGAAGGGTTGGACTTTTCTTAGGTCTTGTATCCCTTTGGTGCAAAATTGGCTAAAGAAACGCCTCAAATTTTCATAAAGATGATATTAGGAAATAATTATTGATAAATAGTTTGATTAATATAAGCCTCGAGTCTCAAGTAGGATTTTAGAGGGATATAAATAAATGCTCACTTGTAAGATGCCATTGAAAACAATAAAAAGGTAATAACTTTTGTGTCTTAGCATTTTAAAAGAATTACTCTCATTTTCAATCAACATTCGTTTGTTTTGGTTCGATCTTTCCACAAGGCTTGAAGCGTGCTACTTTCTCAGTGTATTCAACCAACCTACCTGTATGTTTGTAGAGAAAAACGAAAGCTATCATCCAGCAAACATGCAAACTCAGCATTGACAAGACAAACGCAGCCATGTAAGTATTTTGGAGACCAGCGTAATATTTCTGTCTCTTTTGAATATTGATCCACAGCCCAACGACGCTTATAATTAACAAAACGAAATTGATTATAAGTCCAAGTATCGTAATGACCATCAGGACAGTTTGCCAGGACCTGTATGTTTCATCACATTCTGAAAGAGAAGTGCCATTTTGCAAACAGGAATCTCTCTGCTCATTCATATTAGCATTCACTAGCAAGCCCAGACAGAGAAATGCTATCAATCCAGTTACTGAGAGAACGATTATAGTGATATTCAGGCACCCAATCCACAACTTTGCGTACTCTATTTTAGTTTTAAATATTTTCAATCGGTGCAGATTTAGAGCTTCTGGATCGTTGTGATTGGAAAACTGTGGCAAATTAGGACCTTTTTCGACTAGGTATCTCTTTGCTGTCGTTATCGGAGATCGGAGAGGAGATGTTCTTCCTTCATTGTCACTGTGAATTTTGAAAACAGGGATTTGGTTCTCTGAACCTGAATCAACCGAGTTCTCGTCAGGGTTATGGTCTTCTGCCGTTTGCTTTCTCTTCAAGTTGATTTTCCTCATAATGGGGTAAGAGTTCATGAGAAACCAGGCTTGACTATAAACAAGATATCATATTTAATCGATGAAATAATTTTGTAAAATAAAAATGAGGCAACTTTCAAGTTTGTGTTACATTATCAGGCATGTGCTGGTACTTGGAGGCTTTTATCAGAGACCTAATAATTGTAAGATGTCTACCTGAGGTAATTCGGGACTCAACCAAGGGACAGATGCTCTACGAAAACAAAAAAAGAAAGCTTGAATTAGACAATCGTTATTGATTCTATAAGTATGCATATTCAACTCTTAGTGCGCTAGAATCAAGCCCCCTTTTTTTTGCCATACCAGAATGCTGGGAAATGTAATGCGACAGAAATTGGAATTATCGGTATTAAAAATTTAATTGAGTCTAATTTAATTTTCGAAACGGAATGATGAGGAGTTCTTAACCATCTAGCTTATATTCAAAAAAAAAATCAAAGAAAGCCGATAAAATGCATATTTTGATTTAGAGTAAGTTTTGAGATCATCATTGGAGCCGATATGCAGTTTCTGATAAAGGTTACTGAAAGCAATTACACGAACTTCATATTTGCTTAATCTACGCGACTTTAAATAATGGCATATCAACTCTTGATATGCTCTCTGAAAGCTTCTCAGAGAGAAACTATCACATTTGATAAACAGAATGAAATTCATACTACCGATCAAGAGTATTCCAATTCTTTGTTTATATTGAATGAGTCTCATGACTCAATTTCTTCTCATATCATCGAATGTATCCGAGTATTCCTTTATCTTTCTGGCCCGTCGATAGAGATACACGAAAATAACGGCCCAAAAAACTTGCAGGCCTAGCACAGACAACACAATCGAAATGAAATACATATTCCGAAGACAAGTGATTTTGTCATAGGTCCTCCGATACACGAACACCAGACCGAAAACGCTGGTCAGCAACAAAAACGAGTTGATCAAAAGCTCGATTACTGATATAGCATTTACAGCATTTTGCCAAGTCTCATGCAAAGTGATGCAATTTCCAGTTGCTGAGGTGGTATTCAAGCAGAAATTCCTTTCATTAGTAATATAGGTGTTCGTTACTATGCAAAGGACGATAAAACTGATCAATCCGATAAACGAAAAGACCATTGCTGAAATATTCAAGCACGTGAGCCAAAATTTCTCCACATTGAGCTTATTTCTCATGATAGCGAGTCGGTGCTGATTCGCGGAATCGTCGTCTTTGACCGGAAACTCGGGATCTTTGAGGTTGCGAGCGCTCGACCGATCTGGTGATTGCAATACAATCATCACTTCGTAATCAGTTCGATATTTATCCGATTTAGGGTGTTCCGCAGGGAGCTCTAGCTCATTTGTATCGAGCACCTCTATCTGGGACTTTGATTTCTGATTCATTTTGATCTTGCGGGTCTCCATTTGCTGTAATATTTTTTATGATTATTTTAATTTGCATTTATATTCTAACATTCGCAACTAATTGAATCAGCTATGAGTTTAATCGAAATCTTTGAGATAAGCTCTCAAATCAGGCAAAATTCAAAATTGCTTAATAAGTAATGTAATAGGGATTTTTTTTACAACAAAATGAATAAAATTCATGATGATATCCAAACAAAATTTCCAAGCGTTTTTTTTTTTTGGGTTTTCCAAAGCAAATTTACTATAAATGCTGATTTTCGACCAACTTCCCTCAAGCATAAACTATCTCTCGGTGCTGTCTGAGTTCTGCTTACATTCTTCGTCGTGAGGATTTTCTTTATTTCGGATTGAGGCATTGTGCTTCTCTTCTATTAGTAGATTTTCGATAGTTGAATATTTTTCATTATGCGCCTCACGATCGATCTTTTTCTCCTCCTCCGATGCATCTCTATTTGGTTCTATTGTCCGTTCTTGGTCATGTGATCGGCTCGCTTCGTAGATTCGTCGGAAAGGCGAATCGACCAAAGTGCGATGGGCCAGAACATGATTTCTAATTGTTATCGTGTGGATGCTTCTTTCAATGGTGGTTGGTTGTTCCCCATTCTCTTGGTGCTTCTGCATATTCTGTGTAATCGAAAGCGGTTGCTCTTCATCGTTCATTGGAATTCTCAATTGAGCCACACCTTCTTGCTGTGACTGCTGCTCGCCTTCCTGACCCGAAGTCTCATCTCCTCTCGATAGTTCTGTCGGGGCCTGACCTTTTTCCTGGATATTACTCGAATCCTGAATGAGTCCTACTTTTTCGGTATGTTGTTGATTATTTGCTTTAGGTGCGCTGGTATTTGAAGGGTTTTTCCTAATAATACATATGGTTAGACAGCAGCAGCAGAGATAATGCGGACTTAGGGTTAGGGTTAGGAGGACGTCTTTTAATCTCTCTCACATGGCAGTCGATTAGCACTCTCGCGATCTCAAGTATAAAATGATTCCCTTGCTCTTCAGTCAATTTTTCAGGCTCGTCCACCAGGATTAGCGTCCCATACTTCGAATCAAGGTCTTGAAGGTAGAAGTTGCCATCGATTAGGTTAATTGCGGCGTGGAAGCGAGACACAGATGGGTCATTGACTCTCAAATCACTTTCGGTTGCTCTTCCCTTGTTACAATAAAGCGTTAGGCAGGTTCTTTGCAATAAGTTGTTGTTACAAATGTAATTGCCTTCTTTCCCTCACTATATTTCAATATATGAAACCCTGCGTTCAATAATTTCCATGAGTTATATCATAGAATTTCCCTCAAATAAAGATTTACCTTTCGATTTGCCTCCAATATAGTATTCCAGAGCAAGATGAGGCACTGGCAGCGTCGGGAATTCAATCAGCTCGTACCTTTTACCATCAACTTCCAGAAAATCTACGCATAACAAATAACAAATCCAATGACTTGAGTAAAATAAAAGCTGTACTTTCAACTTCCGTGCCGCAAAGCTCACACTTTAGCTTATCCCAAACGATTGAATGCATGTTGGGGGTGTCCTTTGTGGTCACATGCTTCGTCAGCCACTTTTTAAAACATTTCACGTGCACTTCTCTCATCGTTCCTTGGCATTGACAAGGTGGCACTATCGGATCATCTTGCTCGTCTTCCTCACAAAGACAGATCCTACATACTCTTTCCCCTCCTCCTGTCTCTTCATTGTTTGTATTCTTAGGAGACATTCCGACTGCAAGGCTGAACTTCTCAGCCGTTCTAACTCTTGCCAGGTGTTTCCCGGTATCTTCTCCAGGTCGAGTTTCAAGAGTGTTGCTAGCTGGAGAGTCTTCTTGGGAATTTTCACCGCTTCTGTTTAATGTTTCCCATGAGACTTCCTGTCTCCTTTTCATAGTTGATCTCCTCGATCGCGAAGGCACCGAAACATCACCGTCCTGCTTGTCGAGAGTTGCTGTGGGACTCAGTCTCTTTATGATAAACTGCACTTTTCCGAAGCGAATGACGTCTTCTTCATTTAATTTCCTGCCCTGAGAAATTCATGCTTTTTGTCTTTGAAGAAGAGGTAAATATACAATAAACGTTGTTTTCTCCTGTGGAACAGGACTCGCCCAAAGCCAAGGGGCTTTTCTAATGGTGACCTGAGGGTCCAATAGATCCGCCTTCTCTAGAGCAGGTGGGTGATGAAAAGTGAGTTTGTGTGGCTCAAAAGCGATCTCTAGCAGGATTTGAGCGCCAATAGGTATTTTCTAAAAGAAAGACAATTGGTTGAAGGCTAATATTAAGAAAACCTGGAAGTTTTTCTTCTGATAGTATACAACTTTCCCTTCATTTCTTACGAGGAACCCTTTAAATTGGAGAATTATTTGTCAGTGCTGGCTGTTGTTTGTTACCTGGCTGATAGACAGTGATTTTTTGGTGTGAGTGAGCCGTTTTGTCTTCAAAATCAAATAAATCGCCCTCTTTGGTCATAACCTTGCAGTCGAAAGTTACCCTGAAGTAGTTAATGTTAGCACTGGGAATTGGCATTGAAGGTCACTCAGCAGAGGCAATGGTATTTGAAAGAGAAGAGACACTCGCGCAGGTGCCCATAAAATCGCTTGTTTTTTAATTGGTTTATTTTATCTCAGCAATCTTGAAGAGGAATTAGTTAACGACACTCTTGTTGAATAGAGATTTATTCTCCAAGTTATAATCTTCCTCACTCACCACAGCAAAAGCCTGCGTTTCTGATAACTTTGTCGGAGTAATGGTCGCTTTTTGTTGGCTTAGGTGGAAGCGTTCCTCTTGCTATTGTTTGAAAAGCTTCAATATCGAGTTGCAATGGTTTATCGTCACATTTCTATCTGTTGCTAGATTGCAACTGATATATATTTCAGCCAGATGTTTGAAGAGTTAAACAAACTAAGCTATTATGGCCTACTGAAGCTTCCTACATGTGATTTAACAATTTCATTATTCGAGTTCGTTATTTGTGAAGTATATCATGGTCTACAGGTTAATGGCAGAATATTCTTAGAGAGATACTTGCTATTTTGTATCTTATCACCCCAAGAAGCCAACATCTAAAATTTTGAGGTAGAGATCAAATGCTAGAGATAAACTCATGTAATATTGAAAATCAGACGGATGATAGTATCTGAGAGCCCAAGAGCTCCTACTACTACAAGTACTATTCTCAGAATTATAGTAACAAGTGCGAATCTCGAAGGTCGACGGTATGGGATAGAAGAAAACCGTTTGCTTTAAGCATTAAACCCTCGAAAGAGTTTTTAATATTTTCGAGAATACTTCTCATTTCGAGAGTTGAAGAATGCTTTTAAATAGGGTAAACAGATTCTTTCAGGTAACAACGTCAAAGTTGCTTGAAGAAAAAGCCAAGGACTTCATACACTTCCTCTTGGCAAAAATCACAGAGATGAGAGATGATAATTTATGATGTTGGTGAGTCTTGCTGAGGCATCTTTTTAAAAAATTGCTTGAAATCTGAAATCGGCTGATTATGCTAATTTCGCTGCGTCTCTGGATGTTTGGGGTTTGATATTAAAAGTTTGACTTCACAACAATTACGAATCACCATACTTTCTCGTTATGTCACCTCTTATTTAGAATTAATCTAATGTACCAATTTGATTCTAATTGATAAATTGAGAAGCACGTTTTAGTTGGTATTAATCTCTCTCTATCTCGGTTGGTACTTTTTCAAAATTTGTTTGGAGAAGAACTTCGATTTACTCTGAAATTTTTTGAATCATTCGCTGGAATTTTAGAAAGAACTTTACTATAATCGCACAATTCCCATGCCAATGATATATCTCTTTCCCGTTTGGTCCTCAAATTATGGAACATCTTCTCGTTTTATTAAACTCTATTATGATCAAACTCTAATTAAGGAGTCAGTAATGCGATCGAAATTCTCGAATACAAAACCCAACTGCTCAAATAAATCGGTCAAGCTCCAAGCTTGTGTCTTTTTATCCACGATTTATAAGGGCTAAATACTCTCAAATGCAATTTCATCGAATTCTAGGCAAATTTTGCAAGCTCTATCGTTTCATTTTGTCGAGGCAGCCATTGTTACTAAGTCAGCTACAAAGTCGGTCAATTCTCATTGCTATCTTACACGAAATAAATCAACATCCACTCGAGCTGTGCCTGTTTCATGAGAATTCATGCTTTATCGATTTTTTCCCTCATCAACTGCATTAAACAAACTTAAATTTTCCAATCTTGCAATATAGGGCAAAAGTCTTTGGAGCTTGGCCTGGAGAGGAGGTTATCTCGCTTCTTCCTACTTCGAAAAGTCGTCAATCGTCGCATGTTTGAGAGACTAGTGAGCTTTCTATCTATTTCAATTGCATTAAATCAGCCATATATACAGATCCTATTATTCTTCTTCTAAGCTATCGGATGATTCCTGAAATTCTTTCTGCTACAAAATAAAGAGATCATATTAGCTCGAGCTACAAGACTATGAGCCAGAAACTCGTTCGAATCGCTCTTATATTGAAACCAAAGAGGTTTCTTTTCCCTGTAGCATCGATTTCGTTTTTATCAGAACACTCCTAGCAGATATAAGGGTAGAAAGCTCACTTAGTAGACAACCAGCGATATGATGACTCAATCAATCGGTTTCTTGGTTCATAAGGAATTAATATTTTATTCATGTTCGAAGCACTCGAAACCATCTTAATTAACTCCTTTAATTCCAGGAACTTTTTTTTTTCAGTAAATTAAACACCGCTCAAAAGTTAGCGGATAACTACCCAATATTAAAAATTGAAGGTTACCAGAAAACAGGACAAACCACTTTCAAAAACTGAGAGCACGCGCTAAAAGGGTTAGCTGAGAGGTCATCTGAAACTCGCGTCCATGAATGAGAATTCTTTCTCAGATTTTAATTTCTCATCTACATCTAACTAACTAACATGTTAACTTCAAGCATTAAGCTATTTCTCCTTTCCAAGAGGAAATATATCATCAACGTCTTAGTCTGAGCAGATTTTCGGTAATATCTTAGACGAGTACCTGAATGGTCAAGTAACCAACAGATGTTTTGTGGTCTTTGATAATGAACTTAAATATTGATAGAGATCTATCTTTCAGGTCTTTGTAACCTTGACAAGGCACAATTTTTCTTAGAAAAGACGCCTTTTCTTATCAATCATAGAAATACGAATTTGATTAATTCGAAATACCAACTTTTTAGAAATTAAAAAAGGAAGATTTCGACCAGCGTGTTCTAATTTCCTAATTTTTTGAAGTCAGAATAGCTAATTTTTAATGCTCATAATTTCAGGAATAAACTCCTTTTGCAAAGGCCAATATCAAACGATAAGCCTGATCTACAATGCGCTGTATCACCAAGTTGCTCGTGAGTCTTATTTTTTGATGGCCTTGCTCATAGGATCGTTCCAATGGAAAGAGATATTTCCAATGAAGCAAGCGCATATTTGCAAAATTTGAGTGAAAGGACAGACCTCCAGAAGCCTACTCTGTCACAAAGGTATCCAAAGAAGCAGTTCATCGGCTCTTACTTTTCTAAGCTAAGACTTCATTCTTTCGTTCCTCGAAATTCTTTTAATTCTACTAATTTGTTCAATTCCATGAATATATAAATTTTGATTTGATTGGCTAAAATTCAAGCTTCGCTTGCTGGTTTCGATCCCATCGCCGAAGGAAATAAATCCTTCTCACTACTTAGAATCAACTTTTAAAAGCGATTGTACCCCTTAGCGGAAAATCAGTCAAGACTGATTATTTGAGCTGATTTCGCAATCGGAAAAGAACTCTAACCAAAAAGCTATCATGCAGACAAGAAGCTAGGCTCGTTAGCAGCGATTTCCGGATACTAACTAACTGGCTTGTTTGTAGGAGAAACAAACTTACTTTCTGTTAAGGACTACACTTGATTCTTTTCTTAGAAGAGTCAGTTTCAGTAGTCAGCCGTTGGGATGAGCTTCCGAAACCTTATTTTATCGAATAATCGATGAGTTGAAAACTCGACAATCGGTTCCAGAGCGACCCAAGAGTTTATTTCATCTCGTAGGGCGTGACTAGGCTGTGTTTGTCCTGAATTCCCTTGGTTTGGTTAGCTTTTTTAGTGTTTCGTTTTACCGAAATTTGTTGATTGTTTATTATCGCTAAAAGAATTTTTTAAAACACTGAAATGCTTCTTCGCGATTTGATGAATTATAAATTTTTGAATCTCATTAGTGTTCCAGGATGCTTCTTTACAATAAATTCTAAAATCGATCGATTAATGACGAACCCAGCTCCAAAAAGTTTCCCAAGAGAACTTTTGTTAAACGTGGCAGGCACCTTTGATGACAAGGTCCGCCAAATGCTCGCTGAGAAGAACGCCAGCGAGAATAAAGCAACTAGAGCCGACACCAAAGCCACCATTGAACCAACGACCAAAAACGTTCCTGGTGTCAGGAAAACGATTGCCAAGCCTATCATCTCCCAGAGCTCTGTCCACCTGAATCGAGAGCCTGTGGTCCAGCAGCCGACTCAATACAGACAAGAGCCTATGTATGAGTCGAATCGAGCTCCAATCTACCAATCTCAGCCTAACCAAGGCTTTTTCCAGCAGCCGAACCCGAATCCGATGCCTCAAGCGTACCCAGCCAGCTTTCCAATGGATCGCGGATCGAATTTCCAAAGAAATGGAATGATGCCATCGAATCAAAACTCTCAGTCTGGAATGCCTTACCAGAGTTATCATCAACAACCGCACTACAACCAGCCTCCGTTTTATGCCAATGGAAATGGTAATGCGGGTCCAGGCGCCAATTTGCATTATTCAAACGATTTTATTGTTAAATCGGAAGAGCCCATGTATTTTGAAAGAGGCTCGATGATGATGATGCATGACAATCACGATACATTCAGCAATGGCTCAACGGCGAGCACCAATGAGCCTATTATAGCTCGAAATGGATCGAATAACCGAGGTCAGGTTTCGGGACTGAAACTGATTGCGAATAGCATGGAAATGGACCGATACGAACATGAGAGACCTATTTACAATGGTTTTGAAACTAGAGGGTATAATCAAGAGCCAATTTGAGGTTTCAACGCAAATAAAAATTTTCCACAAGGCGAAATTAACTTCTTTAAGGCTGAAGAGCCAGAAAACGTTACGACTGCTCCGGAGAAGTATAAGATCGTAAAACCCACAAATAAGCAGAAAAAGAAAATAAAGCCATTGCAGAAGCTTCAGAGAGAAAAAGATCTCGTAGATGATCCGTTTTATACTGGAAAAGGAGTAATCTTGTCAAATGCTGTTAAAAAAACTGAGGAATTGGTCAGGCGGGACAGCGAGCCTCTGGAATTGGGAGAAATCCCAGCAAGTACAAAAAGTTTTAGCCAGATTACCTCGAAACCAAAGACTTTTCAATTTTCGAAACCGACAACTAACGTAGAATTAGAGGAAGCAGTCCCTTTCATGTATGATAGTAAGTCTTTCTACGTCGATGCAGCTAGCTTTACTTACGCCCTAGATTCAAAATGAATTTAGACCATTCGAGCGTTTTAATCTAAATTTTTAATTTTTAAGTAACATATAGTGAGTTACTAGAGGACTATATCATGTATCATACATTATGATTCGGGGTTTTTCATCTCTGGTGTTATTTGTAGAAGATAACGCGATCTAAGTCGAGTTTGGCTAAACAACGAGTAAAATTGAAAATTTGCAAATCGTATTGGCTGATTATTAAATAGGGGTTTTTTGATTTAAAGACCAGTAATTTTGCTGATGTACTTGAATAGTAACAAGTTTTGGAATTAAGCCCAAAGTTCGAAAATAAATTGAAGTAAATAAATTTCGAAAGAGATAAAGGAAGAGAACCCAATGTAAGCTCAGGCAATAGTTTCCAATGGCTGTGAAAATAATACGGACCCCAAGCCTGGGGTTCTATTGACTCGCTTCCATGAGTAAAAGGAAGGTTCGTTGCTAATCCTAAACAAAAGCGAATTTCGAATGATTTGAATTGGTTAAGATGTTCGTGTGTCAAGTTTTCATGAACGGCATTTTTATCTGAAGCTATTATATGTGTGCTAACAACAAATGAAAAGAGTGTTAGCGACATGTAACACAGACATAGAATCGTAATTTATGCTTAATACTCTGATATTCAAACTCGTATATACTATGTATCGAACAAATTCATCCTGATAAATGAGAAGACTTAAGGTTTCTCAAAAATTTTGTTGTACTTTCGTAGAAATTTGCCATTGAATCTGTTTCTTGAGCTGACTGATTCTTTGTATTTTATTTCAACACTGATTTTCCGGAAACTCCTTCTGATCCTTCGGAGTTACAACGAAATGCACTATTCCTAAGCTCACAGCATAGAATTAAGCTTAAATAACGATATATCTTTTCTGAAAAAACTCACTGACGAGGTAATCATTTTCTTAATGGAATGAAATACGGCATCTTCTGAGAGTACCATATCCTAAGACATGCTTCTGGTGATTAACTTGATATAATCGATGTTTTTCTTTTAGTTGATCGGCTAAAGTCCCACCACAATGAGTTTGTGAATGAAAATATGGTGATTTCAACCCATATTCAATAACTCTTTGCGCATCTCTGCTTCCTAACTTGAGTCTAAGGCTTTAGAAAGTCCAAATTACTTGCTCCAGACTGGTTAGTTACAAGTTCATCAAGCGTGTTTCTAACGTAATCAAAGAATTTCTACCCCAAAATAAAATTTATCGAACTAATATCCAACTCGAACGATCGCATATAATTCCAATTTCAATGCAGACCAAAGTCGCGATTGCCGGAGCCGGCCCCGTCGGCTTAACTCTAGCGCTATTTTTGCGCAAGATGCAAGTCCCTTTCATCCTCTTCGAGAAGAATAAAGACCTAACTCACCATCCCAGCGCTCACTACATCAATATGAGGACAATGGAAGTTTTTTCAGAGATATACAACCTCGATAAGAAGATCTACCAGGAATCAGAGGAATTCGAGCTATTCAGGTACTTCCGTTACTGCCGAACAGTCCTTTCCGGAGAAAAAGGCTTATATGGTATCACTGACCACTTGGAGCCAGATCCTGCAACCAAGAGGGAACGAATGCTTGAGCACTCCTTCCGTTTCCCTGCACACATGCCTCAGCCACATCTTTGTAGAATCCTTGATGAAAAACTAAGCACTCTTATTGACGGCAATAAGTATAATATGGTAAAGAATTCAGAGGTGCAAGGATTCGAGAACCAGGAGGGTAAAGTCAACGTCCATCTCAAGGACAATAAGGTGATCTCAGCTGATTACCTCGTCGCATGTGATGGTTTCCATAGCACGATCAGAAAAAAAGCAGGGATACAATTGAACGGCCATGGAACGCTGCAAAACTTCCTCAACGTGTATTTCCATTCGAAAAAATTAGCGGAATTGATCCAAGACGGCAAAGAGAACGCAATGCTGCATTTTATCTATAACCCCAAAGCGATCGCAGTCCTCGTGAAACATTCATATCGCGACGGCTGG
>ENA-UOTX01001282-UOTX01001282.1-compost-metagenome-genome-assembly--contig:-NODE-1282-length-19988-cov-14.899302_pt1 | contig 19988 bp, 12 predicted proteins | sample MGYA00238143_ERZ746982 | MGnify/ENA primary metagenome ERZ746982 (study PRJEB28758, sample SAMN06268862) | compost metagenome | isolation source: single cell | place: USA: California, Emeryville, Joint... | reverse complement strand
CTAAACTACTATGACTATTTTCAATGAACAAAGCAACAACTACTATTTTTTCAAAATTCACGCTACGTCTCAGAGCTGAAATTTGATTGACCTTTTCGTCTTCACTGATGTTTCCAAAACGAATGAAAATAAGAATATTAGTGAACCTTTTAAACTGGAAAATTCAGTTCTTTGATTTATCATGAAAAAAGCTTGCGAGATTACTTCGTCACAAGATTTGTTCCAATAAATGCTAGCTCGGAACTCAATGCAACAGATCCTCAGCTCCGTACTAAGAGACCAAGAAAAAGAAAAAAAATTTCTCAGCTCCAAATTGCAGAGACTCTCGAATATTGTCGAATGAGACCTTGACTTTATTGGATTTATAATTTTCAATTCATCTCGACGGATCTACCCGTCTCCACGATCTCTTTACTCAAGCGAACAGAAAAGCTCTGCGTTCGGAGGTAGAAAGTCTACTTTGACTTCTCCTATCATTAAGAATAATCGAAAAAGTATTATTAATTGATTCTTTTACTCCCTGTGATCCTTCCAAAAATAGCTTTTGAAGCACAGCCCTCCGGTTCAATCTCATTCATGCATCCTTTCTTTCCCTCGTCTTACTAAAGAGGGTCTTTCTAAAGTGATTTGTGTGTTTCAAGTGACTCGCGAGATTTTTCACTCTCTATGTTTTCAAACTCTCCTAACGCGTGGTTTACTTTGTCACGAACTTTCTCAATGAACCTAACGACCAAAAAGAAAATCATCGTAATCGCATCGTATGAAGGGTTCAAAACCAATCAATTACTATATGAATGAAGAAAAAAAATTTTTCCTTTATCATCGTGAAATTTACCGAAAATGAAGGTTTCTCCCCTTTTGCTATGAGCTCTTCCTCACTCACGATGCAATAAATTAAAGTATTGTGACTTTTACAAAGTCATCAGTATTAAGAACAGAATATTGAAATAACAAAAAAATAAAACTTCTTCGTAACGCTTTTCGGCTCTTAAAAGGGTGCGAGTGGTATCATGCTTCGTATGCACCAAACTCTTTATCTCTCTCTCTCAGAATAAAGTCATTATGCTTATTTTTCGAAAAGCTCTTAGTTCAGAGGGTTTTTTGTGGAATGATCCTTTCAGCAAAAAAAAGGTGAGCACACGTAATCTGATAATTTTAATAAATATCTTTGCGTAAAATAGTTAGTTAAAATTCAGGAGTTAGAAGTGAACTTGAAATTTCAGAAAAAAAATAGGGTGCTTTTTGCTCAGTGAAATTATTGCCTTGTTCCTTAGAGTCAGCTTTAAATCAATGAAAAATTTGCACTTCTGAATCTATAATTAATATAATTTTGATAAATAGGGCTCTTCATGAGTTGAAATCTACTCCATTTATACACATAGTCTGATGACAGAGTCTCAATTCCTTGAAGCGACAAAAAGAGTCTTAATCATAAGATGAGTTGTCCTGAAAATTTTCCTTTGCTTCTCATTGCGAATTTCAGGATATTTATTTTGATGGTATCAGAATCACCAGAAATCTTTTTAATTTTACGCCAAGGAAAATGCCAATTGTGAAGGCTTGAATCCGGAGCTAATGAGAGATCCACCTTTGGCTTCTCCTGCCCCTCTTAAGAGTTGAACCGCCATGACTTTCTTTCACAGCACTGTAGGAAACTTTGAACATTATGTAGTTAGAAAGATTCTCTCTTAGGCTTGGTTGAGAAATGAACGTAACTTTAAAATTTACTCTCTTCACCCGTGTAATACACATCCTGCACTCAACATATTTATTCTTTCCTAAGGCGTATCCATATGTTTAAGATCAAAAATGCGGATTATATGATATTTCATGAGGTATCAAGTCCTTAGCAGCGATTCCGCCTGACTTTATGCTTTACTTTGTTCTTGCAGAGTTGCAGAGGCTCGGTTTGGAGCAAACACTAACCCAATATTTTGTCGGTTTAGCAGTAATTGTCGGTTGCATATTTATCATCGGTTTCTAATCTCTTTGACTAGAAAGAGAAATTCCACATCTCAGATGTTGATTCAATGACGATGAGACAATGTAATAGACTAATGAATCTGTACTAATTGTGAATTATTCTTGTTTTTAATCGATGAGTTGCGAACGTTCCTCCAAATTTTTTATGATGGAACGAGTTATCTGCCTTATGTGACCCTCGATTTTCAAGGGGACTTCGATATTGACGTCCAAAACACAAAATATATTCAGAATCATTTTTTCTCCGTTGTGCTCATTTGCCAAATTATCAGAGATCGATATCATAATTAGGCTTGATTCGATCTTTAAAATCTACAAAAAAGTTAATATATCAATTGTTGCCTATTTAACACGCAAAAATTATATAATTTAATAATTTCCTGATTTTTAAAAAGATTTCCTCAGATACATAAGCAAATGGTAGAAAGCACTCAAAGCCAAGAAGCTCTTAAGAAAGTATTCGACTCATTCGACAAGGACAAGAATGGATTCATCGATATCAGCGAGATCAAGGCCCTCTCAAAGGAGTTAGGTCACGAAATTTCTGACTCTGATGTCCAGAAGGTAAGAAAAAACTGATTGTTTCCGGAATCTAATAATTTTTCAATAGATTTTCTCCGAAATTGACGTCAACAAGGACGGCAAGATCTCCTTCGGTGAGTTCTCCATCTGGTGGCACTCCGGAAAGGCAACTAAGCTCGAAGGTCTTGTGTATTATCAACTTAAGGCACACAGACTCCTCACCAAAGCTCACACCGAGATCACCAGACTCGGCCAATCCCTTGACACCAAGTACGACACCACCGTTGAAACCCACTACTTCGGTATCCAAGCTGGAGAATCCGAACACAAAACCAAGGTCGATATCAAGGCTGCCTTCGGAGGTAGTGAAGAAAAGAACCTCTTCGACAGCACTTTGGGCAAGCTCGGCAGACCATGGGACCAAAACGCAGTCGTCCTCTCATTCAAGAGCCCTAACCCTGAAACCGCTAAGGACGGACTTAAAGATCTCCTTGACACTGCTCTTCAATTCGCTGCTTTCCTCCCTCCTGAAGCCGGCCAAGTTATTTCCAGCCTTAACTTCGACTACTTCACAACTGCTGACACCGTCGGTGTTGCTATCACCACAACCGATTTGGCAGTTACTTCCCTTGCTAGAACCCTCTCTGACGTCGGTAGCTCCGTTGTTGGTGAAGAAACTGGCGGTCTCTTCCACCTTCATCTTGGATTGAAAAATGATATTGCTTCAATTTTCAAGAACTCCCAAGATGGTGTCAGAAAGAGCATCGTTGAAGAATTGATTGAAAGTTTCTTGTTCGAAATTAACGCTAAAATCTCCCCTGCTATCCTCGCATTCGTTAGACAACAATACTACGCTTCAAAGGCCAACGGTGGCAAATCCGGCCCAGAAATCATCCCAATGCTCTTGAAGGGATCAAAGCTCTACTTCAAATTGGCTGAACTCAAGGCCGAAACTTTACTTCCAACCCTTCAAGGCTTGGGATTGGGCGGCCCTCTCAGCGCCATCCCAGCTCTTGGAGATCTCCTTGAACTCGCCAAGGGAACAGGTGTTGACATGATGGTCCAAGGTATCCCACAAGCCAGCCAAGCTTTGGAATTCTTCAGAGACAATATTAGAGCCAATTTCAATCTCACCGTCAGAGTTGACAAGACTGTTGCCAACTTCCACTTCCACACCTCAGGAATTAAGGAAGTCTTTGATTACCTCTTCAACAGAGATTAAATAGCCTCCCTAAACTCATAAAAAACTGGACGGCCTAAAATAAAATCTCGACGGTAGAGAAGATTCGAAGTAACTTTAAGGTAGAAAAAGAAGAAGGAATTTAGACTAGGAACTAAGCTGCTCTATTCCAACACGTTTCTTTTCTATCAAATCTACATTAATCCTATAATTGAGTATCCATATATTCTCAGATTTTAAAAAGATTGGACCGTCAAAAATCAAAACTACAAAGAAAATTAAAACATTCCCAAGAGTTCTTAGGACAAAGTAGATAGATAAGTGAGGTGAACTATTGCCGAATACCTTGCTTTCACGGTCTAAATGAGCAGAAAATTTAGATATTGGCATTAATGCTAATTCAATTGAAATATACCACTTTGCAAAGGTATAAGGATTGCATGTTGAGTAGAATGAACGAACTTCAGTACAAAACACCATTCAGCAGAGGTGCACTATCTGTGAGATCGGGTAGTAATCTTGGTTGGTATAAATGAAAATTACAATGAATTTTTCTCAGTTTAAGTTTATTTCAAAAAGAAGCTTTGCTATAGAGACGAGCAATGGTTTGGCAATCTACTGAGCAAAGGCTGTTACGCATTTTAGTAGCTGGTTGGGCACTCAGACAAAGGATTCACCTTTGCGTCTGAATGGATGAGTATTTAATTCAAGCAATGCCCTTAACTTCAAATTATATCAGTTATGGTTTTTTGACTTGGAATTTAATCAGTTTAAAAAATCTTTTGTCTAAGCAAAAACATCGTGTAGAAACATTAATTAAATAGCAATCTTCACATGTAATGAATAGACTTCGGATTTTCAGATATTATTATCATTTAGTAGTGACAGCTTTCCTATATTTTTTGATTTTCTTTTTTTTTTTGAAACTTGAAACTCCTCACACTGTAAAAATAAATTTTCACGGGAGTCAAAGAAAAAACAAGGAACAGTTATTTGAGAGTTTCATAATTCTTCTCGCTAATTGTCGTTGAGAAAACAGCAGTACAAATAAGGGTTGTGTTTGTTATTAGATTGCCAAGTCTCTAATAATGCTAATCGTCAAATCAAAGCGAATACGTGACGATAAGAATAATAACTGAAATTATATATATTATTAATTCACAATTAGAAGTTTAGTCATCATCATCGACTTCCACCAATTCTATTCTTTTCACTTCATTCATTTCCTTCTTGACTTTGAGGAGGTATCTTCCTATATAGACGGCGCCAGCAAGGAGCAAGCTGAGCAAAAAGAAAGAAATTCTGTGTCTTTGGGCGTAGCTGGGCTCATACTGGACGTTCTCAATCTACATCACAATTCATTAGACGATCCTTGGAAAATAGATTTACATTCTTCAGATAATTGAGAGCATTATGCTTATTAAATGTAGTGCCTTGGTATTCATATTCCTCATATGTCAAGTCCTTTTCATGGTAAAGTTCGAAGGTAGTGCTCTCAAAGCTGAGAAAAAGCGGAAGATAATTAATTCAATCGCATTATCGGCTCATTTTACTTATAGGTTGTATTTTCAGGAATATTCTTGTATGAGAGGTAGTCTCCATTGAAGCATCCCTTGACAAATCCGACATTACCATCCGAATCTTTAGAAAGCACAGCGCAAAATTGAGTCGCGACCTTTGAAATTTATACACTCAGTTTGCAATAATTGAGAGGAGTGGTACCTTCCAGGTTGTGCATTGAGAATTGGATCCATCAATAGTTGGGACTCCTGCGAGATTGAGGCATCTGTTCTTGAAAGCTTCATTGATTTTTTCTCTATTGAAACATGAACTCCTGTCAGATCAAATTTATTTTTACAAATCTTCAGGAGCAGCTTTTGAAGGAGACCATGCTGTCGCAAGTATTTTCATCGATGCTGGCTTCAAATAGCATTTTGTTTCTTCTCCAACTTGTGTCAGGATGCCATTATTCTTTGCGCAGAGGGCTGCCTTAATCTGCTCATGTTGAGAACTATCAAATGTGATTCATAAAATCATAGTTCACATATCAATATTCTTACTCAGGAAGGTTCTTCAACTTCTCAATATTAATAGAAGTCAGACGAAGTTCACTGCTTTGAACCATGCAAGTCTTAGTTTCAGTGCTCGTTGAGTGATGGCCACCGAATCCTCGGCATGTCTCTTCATCAACGCTGTTTCTAAATAAAGCGTGAGCTGCGGACAAGAGTCTCATTGCTTACGATTTAAGGATATACAGCGTAGGAATGGCCGAACTGAGGTCATATTCACATTTTTCTCCGTGGCCATAATCGTTAGGATGACCATCCATGACCTCACAGATTCTCTGGAAGAAAGCATCACAGCTTTTAGCTGACAGGCCACCGCATTTTGCTGATGAATATTCATAGACTGCACTTCCTTTTGGAGAGGTGAAGCCGCAGAATACGTATCCTTGATTTTCAAATACGCGTCCTCCATAGTATTCTTTGCAGACAGCACTGTAGTACTCTTTTCCTTTCGCTTTATCATAGGTGATGTCATTGAAGTCAGACTCACTGAATCTGGTAGCGTAAACTTTTGTAGCTTGGAGAGTTTCGTGAGACTCACTGTTTACATATAAAATTAGTCAGTGAAGAAAAAAACTGATTAGTTACGCTGATAGTGCGCGTAGACCAGGTCTAGCATTGTTTAAATCGAATTCGCATTTCTCATTGTGGCCATAATCGTTCGTGTGCCCATTCATAGTATCACACATCCTTTGGAAGAAGCGATCGCAAGTTTTCGATGAGAGTCCGCTACATTTTGACGATGAGTATTCAAAAACGGCGCTTCCAGTGGGAGAAGTGAATCCACAGAATAGACCTCCTTGATTTTCAAAAACGCGTCCACCAAAGTATTCTTTGCACATAGAGCCATAGTACTCCTTGCCTTTTGCTTTATCGTACTCTATGTCAAAGAAGTCCATTTCGCTGTACTTGGTCGCGTAAACTTTGGTAGGTTGTTGCAAGTTTTGCTCAAGACTGCAAAACTGGCTGTCCACTAATTCTCCATTCAGTTTTTTGCAGCTGCTCTGGAACAATTTCAAATGTTCATCTTCGTTGCCTTTCAGTGGGAGTCTGATCTTATCGGTATTTTCGTTTACAAGCGCCAAGCCAAGTTCTTCAGATTCATACCCTCGTCCGACGACCACGAAGTTCAATCCTTTCGAACAAAAAGTAAGTTAGACTCCCTTGCACCTTAAAAGCATTCACCTGTATCCTTTTCGGTAAAGCAGTAACTATATTTTCCATTGGTTCCGATACCTCCAGCTTTTGCGCACTGTTGTAAGAAGGTTTCTCTGCAGCTTTCTCTTTAAAGCAAATTTATTCAGAATTCAATATTGAATTTTCAAAATTATACGAGTCTAGGTTCAACTTTTCACAAATCGAGTCTGTGAGGGTGTATGCATGCAACTTGAGAGCTTCTCCATGATTTAAGCAGTATAAATGCTCTTTATCCTCTAACATGACTCCTTCAGCTCCAAGGCAGACTTTCTGATAATCGACTTTGCATTGTTTTCTAGTGGAACGGTTATTCTCGTGGGAAGGCCTTTGTAGAAAATTACAGATCTGAATAGCCAAAATCTTGGCAGAACTTGGTGTCAAGGCTCAATGCATCGGTTGACGTGCGCTGAGCAAGAACCAGATTCAATCCGGTTGTTGGACTTTTCATATCCCATGAGTTACTTCTCGAGCAAGCTTGCTGCATCTCAAGGGTCTGAGTCTTGGCTCCTGTAATTGATCAGCGGCTATTGAATTGAATGCACAAGGAATGGTTTTTACCTTTGTCATCTGCTGCTGAGAAATGGAGGCATTTATTGATATCGAAGGAATCCATGTTGCTTGAATATTCCATAATGATATTTTCCAGATCATTGTTAGTTTCTTTGAAGAGAGGAGATCCTTCTGGGTTCAGACTGAATAGCATCACATTGTTTTCGTTTTGGGTAGGCATAACGGTTGCTGCCAAAGAAAGCCCTTTAAAGTCATTGGCAAAAGTTGCGTTATTATCTATTTTATGTTCTCCCAGCCAAAAGTCTTTTGCGTGCTTGTAGAATCCGTATACATCTGCCTGACGGTAGAAGGGTGTGAAGAGAGCCAACCCAAGAAACACGATAGAAACTATGATTTTTTAAATCAAGTCATTTTAGATTGAGAAAAATGAAATCTGTTACGCATCGAAGCTGAATAAAGACTGATAGCTAACTTCTTGCCTCCGAGACGCCTGAAGCCAAGCACATCCATCCTATCGAAGCAAGATCTGTCGTGAAAGATCACCGTTGAGGTCATTTGAAATTTTTTTAAAGGAAAATTATTCTTGAATAAGAGTCAGTTTGATAAAAGAACTAAATTTGAATCTCGTTTAAAGAGCTACTGAATCCACCTGTAAGCACAGAGATATGACTCTCTCCAAGCAATGTAGTGTAGAATACTTCGGCTGCAAGGACAGCTAACTCATATTTTACCAGCCATGTAATTTTAATTTAATAAGAATCTCAATAGATTTGAAAAAATAAAAGAGGTCATCTTCCATACTTTATTTGTGTTATTTCATATCTATCCATCAACAATTTCATTGAAAATAAATAAATTTCAGGCTGATTTTATACTGAAGGAGCAAATAAGGATAGTTCTTTCAGTTAAATTAGTAATATTACTTTCTTTCGGCTGTAACTAATTAAATAGACGTAATCTCTCATTTATGAGAGCAAAGATGACCCCTTTATATCATTATTAATGGATGACAGCTAAACAAAATTTAATCATTTGAGATATGTTTCTTATTTCGAAAGTTGAAAATTTCTTCGTGTTATCGAGAGCTGCTCTGGATCATCCACAAATTCAAAATGGAAAATGATAATTTCTCATTTTATTCCCAGTGTTTTTTTGTGAAAATGAGTCTAACTATATTGAAAGGTCTTTTTCCTTAGATTAATAATTTACCAAATAAACAAATAAATATCCAATTCTCTATATGGAATCTTCCATCAAGCTCCAAGTTGCAGAGTTGAAGCACTCTGAACCAATCACCCAGAGCCAGATTGAGATGGCCAAAGAAACCGAAAATAAGGACTTGAACCGCGAAGTCGTGACCAGAGCTGTGAAAAAACTGATTGAGAACCCAGTGTACGGCTTTTATCTCGTTTCTCTAGACAAAGAGACCGTTGCTGCCAGTCTGATGATCACTTATGAGTACAATTACATCAAGGATATCACGATATTCTGGTTCCAATCCGTCTACGTTTACAAAGACTATCGTATGAAGGGGCTCTTTAAGAATATGTACCAGTACGTTTACAACAAAGCTAAAGCTGAGAAAGCCCACTCTCTCCGATTATATGTAGATTTGGACAATAAGGATGCCATGTCAGTATATTCTAAGATGGGAATGAGCGATACCGGGGAGAGTCTATTCGAAGTGGATCTTGCTTTCGACCCGACAAAGAAAATCGAATTTGAAAAAGGATACACGGGGTTATCAGATGCATCTGAGTACAGGATCAGAAAATTTACATTAGAAGACCTTAAAAACTTGAATTTAGAAGAGTTTACCTCGATTCTTGATGAAGACAAGGATGTCTCGAAGGCACAAGCAGGTGTACTCCTTTCATTGAAAGGAGATAGATCTTCCGAGGTCTGGCTGCTGGTTAACAAGGAGAAGGTTGTTGGTGTTCTCTCTGTGTTTTACGAATTCAGTGACTGGAGAGATTCAGTTATGTTCTGGGTAAACGATCTGAGAATCAGAAATGGAACTGAGAAGGAACAACAAGAGCACACGGCTCTTATTTTCAAGTTGTACTATGATATGATCCTTGCTCAAAATGCTTTGGTGCTGAGGTTCATTCTCGGCAAACCTCAAGCCTGGGTTAAGAGTTTGCTAACAAATTGTGGCGTACCTGAATCACATTACAGAATATATGAGCAAATTATAAGCTAAATCCTCTTGAAAATCAACTAAGTTTGAAGGAATCTCAGCATCTATATATATATCTTTCATGGCTATTGAAATTGTTAAACTGAACTGAAAAGCTCTTCTTATTGAATAAATCAAAAGCCAATGACTGAGTTTTCAAGCCAAGTGTAATAATTCCTGGCATCTGCTTGCCTTAGAATCATATTTAGTTATCAGTTATAAGGAACAAATTCCTTTTAAGCCAGACAAGGCAACTACCGAAGCTAGAAAGAACATACCTATTACTTCTTTCAAAATGAACGTAAAATAGTGAAAAACTTCCAATTTTCTTCGGTTTCTTGATGTAAAAGTTGTCAATTTACCAGAGAAACGTTAAGATAGAGAGCACTTTGAAAAACTGATGAGCACAGAAGGTTATTAATGAGATATTCGGCTCACTAAGCGCGTGGATTATCAGGGTCTTTACGATGTTCAATTCAAGGAGATACTATCTTAACGTTTGACTTCTCATTTCATTCACACTTTCAACTCAAAGAATAAATGTAGATTGCTCTTTTAGTCATGAGCTATTCTATTAATACTATGTATTTAACTTTATTTAGAATCACTTTAGGCTGAAACTCCAGCGATTCGATCCACTGATTATTAACATTATAAAATAAAACAAAGTCATCTCCATGACCGACTTTTTCCCCGATATCAACTTCCAAACTGAGTCAGCCACATCTCTAAAAACCTCAAAAGTCAGCAAAAAACTCACCAGCGCATCTATGCTTGGAGAATCGCCGACAGCTCGTCAAAAATTCAATTTGTACTTTAAGCGAGAACTAAATGGGACAGATTTCACTGCTGCTGTAAACAAATTTTCAGAAATGAACAGATCTATTGACAGAGAAAGCCCAAGAATCTCTCTTCGAGAACAAAAGGTCATCCAAGAAAACATCCAAAATATCGAGAAAAACTTGAGATCGCATATCATACCTCAAAACAGAGAGATTTCAGGCCTATTGCGAAAAAGAACGTCGATAAAGAAGATCGTTGATGTAAGTCCATTGGTAAGCAGGAACAGAAGCAAAGATACTCCAAGGCAGCTTGCTGAATCACACTTGTTCAAATATTCAGCGAGCCCGACTGGCGGAGCAAGTAGCACGAATCTCCTCATGAGTCAGACGTTCTTGAAAACCAGCGTCGATGAAAAGAGAAACTCCTCTCGAGACGATTCTAAACTAAAATCCAAGGATCTCGTTGTAATGCTTCCTTTTGAATACTTGTGAAATGCAACTCAATCTAATAGCTACAGCTCAACTTTTACAGCAAGCGACTTCATGATCTCGCTAAAGGAGGAAGCTTTGAGCCGAACCTCAAAAAATTGAAACTATGTCTCAAGATTCTTAATCTGCTCGCACAGTAATTTAGCCAGCATTTGGTGCCTTATTCAAAATGCAATAGAGAAGAAAGCGCATACCCAGGACTCACTCAAAATCTGCAAAGAGAATTGACAGCTGGTATATTTTGTGGAAGTTCCGAAATAACTGAAAAAGTGATTCGTCATTGTCCCAAACGTAACCACTCGTTAGTATAAGGTGCTATAACTATTTCCATACAAGTGGATTGGGATTTCCTTCTGCAACCGATGCCCTATTTTATGATTGTCAAAGGACTTTTGTCACGGGTTGAGCAGCTTGAACAAGAAAAGGAAAATCTAATTGTCCTCCATGAAGCCACCGAGAAAGAACTCTATGACGAAATTGCCAAATTGAAGCAACAGTTTGAAATTTTCAAGGAGAATCAGAGTAATAATCTCAGTGAGCAAGAAAAAATGCTTACCCTCCGCAACCAACAAATACAAGAAAAGGTTTTGTATTATCAATGAGAAATTGTTGTTAATAATCGATACCTAGCTAAGAGCAATAACTCTTGAAAAAGATGAGTTGGCCGATGAAATGGAGTCATTCAAAAAGGAGGTTAAGACCCAAATCACTTCATTGGAGACAAAACATCAAAATGAGTTGTTAGATAATGTCCGCAGACTCACTGTGGAAAAACTTGAGCTCGAATTCGTATCTATCTTTTTCTGTGGATGGTCTTTAATGGAAAAATAATAGGAACTGAAGTCCAAAGATAAAATACTACACCAAAAAACGAGAGAGCACTCTCAAATGATGGAAATGTATCAAATGGCCATGACAAAACTGAAGACTGCAAAAGATCATGTGAAATCTCTGGACGCCCGCATCAAATTGCTTGAAGAAGAAAATAGAACTCTAAGCGTGCGTGGAGCCGTGGGCTTTGAAAACTTGACTCCGCGTCCCGATTTGCGTGAGGTTAGTTTCTATTATTTTGTCAGAGGTGTTCTAAGCTTTCCATTATCAGTTCGAGAGCTTCTACAACGTTCCTCTTGATGAATGTAAATCTACGGTAGCCAAGATTGAGTATTGCAAAAAGCAATTGAAAGAAATGAAAGAACTCAAAGAACCGAAGCTACTAAGTCCTGCCATAAAATCGAATACAACAATAAATTCGAGAAGAGGTACAGAGAGCCACCGTTTGAATGCATCTTCGACTTTCTCCTTTAAGTAAACATTTTTTTTATTAATTCGAAAAGCTTTTAAAAGGCGAATGATATCACAATTATTATTCTAATATATCTCCAAAGCAGATTCTTGTTTTTCTTCCATGTAATGCAAATGTTCTATCAAAATTAGCAATAATTTTTCGCCAATGTATGTGCATACATAAAATCCCTTTCTGAAAGAAACACCAAAACGAAATACTGGAATGATCTAGTAATTTTGTTGGATCCAGGTAAGGGAGGAGCCTGCCCGCAACAATCACATTTCAAAATTCCCATGGGAGATTGGACAAACAAATCAACGGTTAGCTTGCAGATATTAAAAGATAAAATTTTGAAATTTCGATAATAAATTTTAAAATCGTATTTGATAACAAAGTTATTCAAGTGACAAGCCTTGCTTTGGCAGTGGAGCTTGTAACCCGTCGAAAAGAAATCCTCAAAGATCTTAGCTTGCAACAGCAAGTTTGATCTCGTGGAAAAGTATGAACCTGTATTGGTAACCAACTTTGAAATCTCGTTTATCTGTTCTGGTATAAAATAAATTTCATTGTTTTGGGTTGGTCAAATACACTGATGCTCAACTAAAGGAAGCATTTGAAGTATTATTGGTGTGCCGGTATTTTCAGCTCTCCAAGTGGATTTTGTAATTCAATATTAGAAATCCAGTTTTGAAATCAATTGAAAGTAAGGTTTTTATTATATACGGTACGTAAGAAATAAATAGAAAAAATTATTCTTGTACACAAGGTAGAGGTAGCAAAGAGAAATCATTAAACTCACACAAACATTCATAAATAGTAATGAGTATTAACAATCTCTTAAAACCAAAAATGTATCAAGATTTCTTACAAAAGTAAGATCAAAGCGTCTGTGGAATTATAAGAAATTGAAATTTTCTTTTCAAACGAAATGGAATCAGAATAACCCTAACATAAACTTCACTGATTGATAGTCTAGAAAACTACTAGCATAAAAAGATAATGAGTGTTTCTGCCACGTTTGACTGTAGTACATAAGCCAGAATGATTTTCTATTGGTTAGCAATATTATCAAACAGAAGACAAAAGTATATGAGTTAAAATTACTTAAATTTATCAAATAGACCTAAGCAAACACTTAAGCTGAGTAGTTCCAAAAGATATTTGAGAAAACAAATAAATTCAAAGTAAATCGATTCAAACTGGTTATTATTTCAGAATCATAACGATTGAAATCAAAAATCATCAGCCTCAACCTATGAGCAAGCAGTCCACGCAACCCTCCAAGCCTTTAAGTAACTCAACAAAAAGCCCACTCTTCACAAATTTTTATGGAAAGATCAGGAAGAGATGTTTGTCATCGATATGAAACTTGGCCAACGCGAGTATATCTATCAGAAAGATACTTCAAAATGGATCGAAAAAGGTTTAGCTGCATTTGCTCTTGTTGTTACTCAAACTAAAAACCGTTATAGCTCCCATGGCCGGCTCTCAAGTAAATCAGTCCCAGATGAATCAGTCTGCCAACAAAGAAAAAAAAGAAAAAGCTCTTGAGCTACAGAAAAAAATTGATGAATTAAAAAAGCAAATCAAAGAAAAACACGAAAAATTGGGCGCAATAGATCGAGATATCAGAACTATCACTGAAGAACAGAGAGCAAACACGAATCTGGTAAGCACAATATCTTGACACATATCTTACTTCACTCATCTGATTAGTACGTCACAGAATGTCTCGAGAACGAGCAACTTGAGCTCTACAGAAAAAAATTAGACAAAATCAGGGAGAAAAAACTACAGCTGGAAAAAACGCTTTAACTTCATTTATTATTATTAAAGGCACTTATAACATCCATGTTTTGCTTTGCTAGATAATTCCATAATTTTTCTTTTCACAAACTGAATGGTACTCCATATCCATAACCGCACTTCATTGCAACAGTTTTCCCCTGCCAGATTTCATTATTGGCATCTAATGTAAACTGGACACAATTGTTATTTTAAATAACAAAACAAACATTATGCTTTGAAATTATTACAACAAAAAGTACTAAACATAAGATATAGATTGGTTTGACTCTAAAAATAAGACCTTCAAAACCGGTACCCATTTTGTAGGAGAATACTTTCTAACATGGAAAAATTCTAATGCTCTCACAAAAAAATTAATTTATTCTCCAGTTTTCAGGTCAATTGCCTGATTTCGCTTGAAAGACTTTGCCCATTCACGATATTCAGGAGAATCCTCGACGTTAAAATTTTGTTTGACGTTTCTTTTGTAATTGTTGGTCTTCAGGAGTGGACTGTGGCTATTTTCAAATTGTTTTTTTAGTAATGCTGAGGAATTCTCTGCTGAGTTTGAGTTAGAGAAAGGACTTGCGTATTTCTTCATAATTTCTGTTTGTTTTTTCGAAATTTGGTCTAAGTAGTGACTGTTTTCAAAATTTTCAGATAGATCAGAGGCTTTGACGTCTGTGTTCCGTCTGAAAGGCCTGAATTCGCGGAGCATCTCCGCTTTAAATTTATTGAGATCGTGGGAATAATTTTGATTGAGGTCTAGGGATTTGTTAAGCGATGTAATAGATTTTTGGCTGCTCGAATGGTTTATCTTTGATGGAAAACTGGGGTTTTTGGAGAGGCTGCTGAAACCTGATTTCGGAGTAATTCCCGAGGACGGAGTATTCTGGTGGATTGAGGAATAAGTTGGTTGCTGAGTAAGATTGACTTCATTTTTATTTTTGCCTCCAGGACTGGTAACCGATGATTGCTTGCTTTTTAGATAAGGTACGTCTAAGAAATCGCTGCCTTTGTGTGACTGACTGACGTGGCTTATGTGGCTTATTTCTGATTGGTCAAACGACATTGAAGGAGTGTCTGACTGTTTATCCGTTGCTTTGAAGCCGAACTTCTTGCTTTTGAGCAGGGGACTGAGACTTTGTGAACTGAAATTGGCTGATACATGGTACTTTCTTCCTTTCTTTGGGTGCTCAATTGATGTGTCAATAATGCTCTTGTTGTTAGGAGATTTTGAAATTGCATTTTTTTGAATAGCAGCAGGTATCGCGATCGATTTCAAATCGGAAGGAAGCTTATAGCCACTCTCTGTGGGCTGGAATGTATTCACGTTAAGATTCTCTAAGAAAAAGTGGTTGAGTTCTTCAAAGCAAAAGATTTAGTATGATTACGCAGCTTTTTTTTCTCATGGGATTTATTCGACGGCGGTGAATCTTGTTTTTTTTCGATAGGTGTGGCCTCCTGAGAGAGTAGTTGCAGAGGGCCGTCTCGCTTTATCAAGTTTGACCTTCCTTTGAATCGTTCCTGAAAATCCATCAGCAGTTTATGCCCCTTCCAATTATGTATAAAACCTAAAATTAATGAATTTAAAAGCACAAGTGCAAACAATTAATTCGGATGGGGTTCTTTAGTTCTGTAACGAAAAAATAAAAAAAAAAGAATGTTTTATTAGGGACTATGAGGATACGGGTATGACAATGGGCATGATTGTCTCGTTAATTGATTAGGACAAAGAAAAAATTTTGATTTTTGGATATCAAATTCCGCTTATAATGAATTACAAACAATGAACTTCAAAGAACATAATAGATAAGCTCTTAGCCGCTGAAAAACAATTACAGTTGGATATCAGATTCGGGTATGAAAAAAAAAAATCCCCCGAAAAGAGGCATTTATTGCCCATTAATAAAACAGTTATAATTGTCAGTACTCTCAAACCTTTGTTAAAAATTCTGATTAATCTGAGAGATCAATCCTAAAGCAATTAAAAATTTATTAGCTGCCTCAAGGCTTTTGTTCGATTAAATGAACAATTGTCTCTCTAAATCTGTTAAAGAATAAAGAATAAACCTCGTGCTTGAGAATTTGTTTCTTGAGGCGATTAGGCACAATGTGACCGAGATTGTAATTAAAAGGACAACCTCGAATGCTATTTCAAGAGATGATATAGGAAGCAGAAGTTTTTTTTCATCCTTATTTCCAAAGCGAAGCTAAGGGACATTGCAAATGATAAAAATGTAGTTACAGGAATTGGAGCTACAATAAAGTATTCTCCTCAAATCTTCTGTCTCATTCTTTTCTAGTCTAATAGATCGCTATTACCAAATCTAGCCTATTACAAGTTTAGTGCTGCTCGAACAATTTTCCTTATATATATTCATCTCACGAATTCTCTTGAATGTAATCTTACCAACTGTATAGTTAACCAGCAACGTCATCGAACTTAAAATTCTTCTTTAATGAAGATGATTTCACTGAATATCAGCATTATTGGACGCACACCCTGATAATCATCTCATCAAATGTAATTCTAGAAATTTACTATTATATATATTATGGAAACAACTTGAACGATAATGACAATATTCATACAAATAACAGGTGCAAGGCATGCAGGGAGACACCTTTGACTGGCCTTATCAAATACTGCTCAGCACACCTGAAACTCATAGATCAAATACTCATTCAACCTGATAATAGAGAGCACCCAGACAATAGAAAGAATAGATCCACGCAACTTAAATTAATATCTATATCTAAGCGCATTTGCTATTCAAAACTAGCAAACAAAAGTTCTAACACAGCAAAGGCTGATAACTAAATTAATTCGTTAAAGAGTAAATAATTCAACACGAATTTATTGTCTTCATTCTCATTGAGAAGATCCCCAAAACTCTCCCTTGAATTGTGGTTCCATCGATGATTCGCCGAAAATACCTCCACGATTACCACTCAGACATCAATAAATTCTATTCTATTAACCAACTAGTTTGTCTACAAAATGCTTCATCAACAAATCATTCATTTTTTTTTCGTTCGCTCAATATAAAGCAAGTAAAAACCTTTTGGCTACTGAATGACTTTTCAGCAGTAAAGAGCGTAACGATTGACATCAAAGCCTCACATACATCGCCTGAAACGGACTTCGCTATGGGACAAGGCTACATCAAATACGAACAGAATATTCGTAGAATCTGCCAATTCCCAGTGAAAAAGCTCATGATTAAAGTGGCTGAGCCTGGGCTCATACTCGATCGCATCGTGCTTAACCATATTACTTCATGCTTGAAAAAATTGCCGAAAGCCGAATCGATAGAAATTCAATTTCCAGGCAACCAAGCCATCTGTGATCAAGTCATAAAAAAATTCATCCGTGCTCTCTCGAAGGTTAAAATACGGAATATCATGTTTTCTTATTCGAACCTCAGTGCTCCTACCATAAGCTGGAGTAACAAGAAGTTATTGGCTTTGAAATGTATTGAAGCAAGAAGCATCTCGCTTGGAAGAAGAATCGGCTCCTTTGAGCCTCTTCCATGGCATAAAATAAGCTTGCAGGCGCCATTTCTGGAAACAATACCCAACCCTCGAAGAACCACGCCTCATATACGAGATCGATTCTACCAAGGAATCGAAAAATTCACATTGCATTCTTTCATTGTAACTCAAGAGACTCTCGCTCTGCTCAAAAGGGGCCTAGAAAGCCTTCCTCGACTCAAAAAGCTTGAAATAAGCGTCGAAACGAGTTCTTTTCCTGAATACTCGATTGGCGACTCACTGATGTTTCCAGCGAGTTTAAAAAGGTACAGACTTATTGTTGACAAAGCTGATAATTTAGTTGCTCTTGATCGGACATTGGACTTCTGGATAGGGAAACCTCACAGTGGCATCCAACAGTTAGAGATCAATTTGGATCAAAAAAGCTTTTTCCATAATCCGATTCAGGTTTCAGATTTTAAAGACGCCATTTTACTCACCCACAAGCTTAACTTCCCAAATCTGCGTGTACTGCAGATAAGAGTCGCTTGCAACTTACCCATTAGGATAGACTCGCTGCAGCATTTCACGAAACTTAAAGTTCTCAAACTAAGTTTAAACGGATGCGTCGTCTGTGGCAAAGATGGGTATTATTCAAATTCATTCCTTCCTGCTTCAATTGTGACAGCCTCCATGGAACACATTTTCGATCAGACTAATGCAAACGAATTCTTCACTGAAATACTTCCGCTGGCAGTGCACGAGGAAAATTATTATCAGAATCTGCAAGATCTGACCCTCATAAAGAGCAAATTGGAAGAAAAGAACTGGAAGTATTTCTATCTCGCAAGTCTTCAAGAATTGAGACTTGAGGCATGTGAGCTCAATCTCACTGCTTTGAGGCTATTTCTAAATTCAGATAGGGTCTGCAGTTTGAGCGTCCTAAGTCTAGCAGATTCCACTTTCCCTGGGCAGGAGTCATATACTCAAGTGTTGATAGCAATAATATCGGAATCTATGGCTGCGAAAAACCTTGAAGAATTAAATCTGAAAGGATTAAAGCTTACAGAAGAGTTCTATGTGAATAACGAAAGCCCTAATTTCGGCGGTCTTCCAAACCTTCGGGTCCTTTGTTTGAATGACAACCCTTCGCTAAAAAGGAAAGGGTTAGCCGAGTTTTTCAAGTTCAACTTCTATAGGATAATGGATTTAGGTGTGAGTGACGTCGGAATCAATTTTGCTGATCTGAAGGATATCTGCTATGAGAACGCGAAGATATTAACCTGCTTAAAGACACTCAGAATTAAGCTACCCGTAGATAGCCACATGTCTCTAGACACCGCCGAATTTTTTAATCGGTACTTCAAGAAAATCGACCCAGATCAGTTGCCTAATAACGAATGCTCATTTTCCAAGAGACTGAAACGGTTATTAACTTAAGATTTGCTAATGAGTGGTCAAGTGCGACTGGAAGACCTATTTGATCATATCATTTTCCTCCAAATTAATGTTACTTTTCTTCACAGAAGAATTATTTAGTTTTTACTGTCATTTGCTTCAAAGCCCTGTTTAATTATAGTAATACTAGCTAGTAATATTTGCAATATGTATTCGCTTACTTCGAAAATGAATCGTTTTTTGGAGTTACGTACAATGTTATTTTGCTCTTTAATGAATAGTTAATGAGAAATGCTGAGTTTTGAAATCGTTTGCTATTTCACATATGATTTTTCTAAGAATTTTTTGTTAGATCGGAAAAATTAAAGAAAAAGAATCATTTATCTAGTCTATTCTCTGAGAAAGCAGGTTTAGGTTTTCATCAACTTGCTTATGGCAGAGAGCTATAAAGTCTACATAATTACCAAACTATATAGAATTAAAACAAATCCATCTAGTACGATCCATTATTCATGTGTTGCATCATTTTTTTCGATTTATTCTTCCAACCAAGCTTCCTGAATTTCTGTAGTTTTGTTTCGAAAACGCCTTGCTGCCCATTTTTCTTAATTTTTTTGGATTGAGCGTTTATTTTTTCTTCATTCTGCCTCTCATTCTTGTACGAGCCCTCTGTGTTCCCTCTTTTTCCTTTTGTTTCGTTTTTCTTCTCTGGTTCAATTTTCTTTCCAGTCTCTTCTCTTTGATTCCATTTTTTCCCATTCTCTTCGCGTTTATTCCAGGTTTTTTTGGGCTCTTCTCGTTGATTAGGTTTTCTTCCGGTCTCTTTACGTTTATTGAAGTTTGATTTATTTGCGTTTCTATTCCTGGGATTCTCTCCCTGAATAGCCAAAGGAGCACGACCTCCTCTTTCGTCGAGCATGTATTCTTTCTTTTCTCCTTTCTTGTAGATCTTTCCATTTCTTTTAGTCCTTTCAGTTCTCTCCTCCCTTACTCTGCCATCACGTCCAACTGTGATAGTCTTTTTTTCGCTGTGTGTAACTCCGTTATCATTGGAATAGGATTCAAAGACATAGCTTGCATTCGAAAGCATTCCTCCAAAGCCACCAAAACCTCCGAAACCCCCGAAAAAGCC
>ENA-UOTX01001281-UOTX01001281.1-compost-metagenome-genome-assembly--contig:-NODE-1281-length-20007-cov-18.119368_pt1 | contig 20007 bp, 14 predicted proteins | sample MGYA00238143_ERZ746982 | MGnify/ENA primary metagenome ERZ746982 (study PRJEB28758, sample SAMN06268862) | compost metagenome | isolation source: single cell | place: USA: California, Emeryville, Joint... | reverse complement strand
CAGTTCAGAACTGAAATGATCAGAAACTTGAAGTAAATAGTGAAGAATAACCAGCTAGAGACAGATGATATTTAACATTATAGTCAATAATTACTTATTTTTGATATGTTGTAACAATAGTGATTATATCAAATTTGTGTAATATATTGCTTTACTTCAGGTAAAACATTTCGTGTCCAATAGTATAGATAAAGATAAGAAACTAATGCCTAGGACAATAACCTTTGATAATAGAGTGAATGAGTTTTCATTTATAATTTGCCGTGTTGCTCGAGGCTATGTAATTTTGTGATTTCGAGTCTGTAAAGGATTATACGGTAAGTAAGAAATTATGTGAAATTAACTCAACACCGGTATCCAAATCCAAATTTCGCTTAATTAAAATATCTAAATTAGAGAGCCCGCATTTTTCTCCTTCCCATCTCGGCCATGCTCCACGAATCATACATGAACCGGGCTTATGGAATCTTATGCGCGACCTGTGCGTACGAGACTCCATCCAACGAAAAAGTCCAATTCGCTCCTGAAAAATGTCTCGCGTAGCAATAAATCCCTTAACCCTAGCTAAACCCCTTCTCTTTCCTTCCAGAGTCCGCATGCTGGCTGCCATCAGCTTACTCTTATTCATTCCTATCATCTACCAGATTGTCAGACAATATAACTACTTCGGAAAGATATTCAAAGATTCACTCATTCTTCTATACTTAGCAGCTATTTGCAATGCAGGTACTTCAGGTCAATAAGCAGACATTAACAGATTCCCTAGCGCAATTTTACAGCATTGCAATAGTCAGAGTGATTGCTATCAATGTTGTGCAGGAGTACGTTAAATTCTTGTTTTATTTATTCGTCATGCTGATTCTCAATACAAAAGCCAGCGAATTTACATCGCGGACCGCAACTTACCAACGATTGTAACCTTTAATCATTAAGCCTGCTAATGATAAATAGGGTCAAATGGCTCGCGCTTTCTTTCGCAATAATTCAGACAGCTATTCTCGTATTTCATCTTCTGAAGGAGTTCACAATCAAGGGAAAAGGGTGCTTGGGTAAATTTGCTCTAGATAAATGCAGAGTTACTAATGGGAACTCTAGATTACGGCAATGAGGGAATATTCATTGTGAGACAAGTGAAATGCGTTTTGCTCGTATTATTTTTGGCAACCGGTATTTTAACTATATATCTTAATGAATTAACGGCCATCACCAAGCGATATTCCTAAAAAACAAGATAAGAAAGCAGAACGAGCTCCATATCATCGATGGACAGACAATGAAACGGCTTAAGCGCGAAGCTCGACTTTTACTGTAATCTTGCGAATTTCTTTGAGTAATAATAAACGATTAGGTTATTGATCTTCGCCATCGCCCTTAACTTGGTTGTGCGGAGCATGGTGGCTTTTATCCACTACTATTGGGACACAACAGAATGCCAAATCATCCCAACAGATAATGAAATAGTTGATGCAGCCCTCTACGTTTTTTACGAATTCACTTCTCATTACCTTCCTCTGATAATCATAATCAGTCTCTTCTGGTTTCCAAAGCCGGCTTTCGGTGAAAGCAAGGTACTCATCCTCATTTCGAAGTATTACTAATCGTATGGATAGGATACCAAAATTTCTTTCCTTTCTGATGCGCTCGGTGATAAGTTATACAGCAATCATTATTATGCTCGGTTCAACAGCAGCGGCAACATAGGGATCATAGATTCCGAGACTACCTCTGAGAAAGCGACACCAAACGCCAATAAATCTCAATCAGAGAATTCAGAAGAGGCAAAGACCTCTGAAAAACCGGAGTATGGTTTGAAGGAAAAAAACCCTTCATCAATTCGATTTTAAGGTGGCAAACACTCACCAGGTTTAGCTTAGAAAAAAGTCTCTATGAACGTAATTTTAAAGACTGTAATTTTATTAAAATCTTTAGTTATTCGTTTGATCTGTTTGATTAATCGTTAAGTTCCTGGATATTGTATCCAAAGTTTTAAATTCAAAATTTAATTGCATTTGTTTTTGACGGGAAATGGAAGGGACAGCTCCCAGTCATGACGTTTGTGAAAACGAAGGGAAAGCGATGCTATTGTTGGCTCTTGATGCCGACACCAACAGTAATCTCATCAAGTCAATTTGAATAACGCGAGTTTTGTGGCAGAGTTAATACTTAATGATGAAGCAGTGGACTTCTTGAAGTCGATAGAGTGTCCTATCGCAGTAATTAGCGCTGCTGAATCGCAATATACGAGCAAGTCAGAGTTACTTTATCAAATGATGTTTGACCAAGAGAGTTCTGAAGGAAAATACAATAAAACGGCTGGCATTCCGGTATGAAAGTTTGTTGATCTCTTAATGAATAAGTAATTGTTGCTTATAGGGACTGTGGATATGGAACAGTACAATAGACGAAACTACGGCGGACGGCAAATCGATGAAGGTGGTTGCTATTGACTCGATTGGAGTGGAAGCTCTGGAGAAGGAAGCAGCCTTCGATCCGCGAATTGGCGCTCTTGCTGTACTTATAAGCTCGAGTTTTCTATACACCTGCATGGGAAGTGACTACCAGAGCGAGATTGCTAATTTGACTGCGATGACCGACCTTGCGAAAAAAATTTGGAGGCTTAATACGAAAAAAGACAAGGAATCGAGCTTTGAAGAGTCCGCTCTACCTTTTCCAAGCTTCTATTGGATATTGCACAATAACAAAGAAGCTTCAACGAGTAAAGCGTTTGAAGAAGCCTTGAACGAATTCGTGAATGAAACCGAAAAGAAGAACGTGCTATTTTCTGAAAAAGAAAGCGTTGTGTTGGCCAAGCCAGTTCTCAATGATGAAGATTCGGAAAATATAAGTAATGAGCAGAGTCTCCAATTGGCCACAGAATGGAAAGGACATGTATCTGCTTTACGAGGGCGAATATTAGGGAAAATTCGAGCGAAAGAAAGCAATGGCGCGACTCTAGATGGATCGATGCTGCTTGAATTAATCCGTTCTTATGTTAAACTAATCAATGAAAACTCACATCAAGACGTTTCCAACAGCCTACTGTCATCTCCTCAGTCGCAGGTTCAGAACGCCGTGGAAGAAGCTGCTGCCCATTACGAAGCTCTTATCAAGGAAAGCCTGCAAGAGCGACTACCTCTCTCACTTTCAGAGCTGAAAGCGGTTCACGTTGCCATTAAAAAAATAGTTATTCACCAATTCAAACAATCGATCACCGTAGGAACCGCTGAAGCAGAAACTCTCGAAAATGAGCTACTCCGTAAAATAAAGCTTCTTTTCCAAAATATCAAAGAGGAAAACGAACAAGAGCTCATGGTAATTCTCGCATTATTCATTAGAAAATTAACTAAATATCGATTAAATGACTTAGGCTGCTTGTAACGTGTTTATTTTGAACCAGTTCGGAAATATCTCAAAGAAACTAAAGAATGACGAGTTCAGGAGCTTCTTTGATTTCGATAAAGAGCTGAAGAACTTCGACTATTATTTTACAGAAAGCGGCCCTCAGGGTCCCAACAGACGAGTAATTATCCTCGAATTCTTGCAGGAAGCTCTCAGCGAGGGCGCTGGATACTTTGTTCGTAAGCTGCACCAAGACCTCGAACTGCAACAAAGCTTCTTCCACGATATCAAAAGCGGCCTTGAAAGACAAATTGAACAAGCAAAATTAGAGGCCTCCAGTGAAAATAGCCAGCTGAAAGTGCGTCTAGGTGAGCTGGAAAGAGAGAAAGCTGATCTTCAGTTCAGAGAGGAGCACCTTCAGAAAGAAATTAAGAGAGTTCATATTGAAAAATCACGATTCGAGGATCAGCTTCGAGAGGAAAACGCACGGCAAAAAGGACAACTACAGCTGGAGGTGGACTCGCTCAAAGAAAAGGTCAGTTTAGCGATGGAGAGCACCAGAGAGGCTGAAAGGAAGAATTTCTTACTGCAGTCCAATTTTGAAAAGGAATTTGCGCTGATGGAACAAAAGATTCAATATTATGAGAAATCTATCGAAGAGCTGTCGAACAAAGAAAAGGTAGATGACTTTTCAATGAAGCTGAGACTCATTTATTTTTATCTTATTCAAGGAGCTTTTAAATGAATTGAAAGAGAGGGAGAAAAACTCGCTGGCACAAATCAAAGAAGCAGCAAGCCAATACGACAACGTTAACAAGACGCTACAAAATCGAGTGAAACAGCTTGAGGATCGTGTATCTGAGCTTGAGGTAAAGGATTTCATGTTGAGTTGGAGCTGATTTAACGTGAATAGGCTGAGTTGACGACAAAAGAGCAAGAGCTCCAGCGAGAGAAATTGAAAAGCGAAAGTTTGAGTTTTGAGTCGAGTCCGTCCTTTGAGGAGGCTCAAAACACCATTAAAATGCTGCATTTGGAGCTCTCCAATGCGAAGAAGCAAGGGTTAAGAATCGAAGCGGAGCTAAAGAAACAGCATGAATCTTCCCTCAATGAGCTCTCAGACCGTGTGAGCCAGCTTGAGGAGCAGCTACATTCAAAGGATGAGAGCGTAAATAACCTTAATGACGATAAAACTGATTTGTTCTGGTAGTATAAGCTGTTGAAAGGGTCCACTGACAAAGAAAAAGCGCTGCTAAAGCAAAAGATAGAGTTCCTTGAGCTTCAGCTTCAAGAATCACAAAGCCAGGTCAATGATATTAAACGCGCTTATGACGCGACTCTAAGCTTGTTTGACACTCAAACTACTTTACCTGGCGTCAACGAAAGGCAGCTCAATGAACTGAGAGAGAAGCACAAAGCTGAATTGACTCGCGTTGAAAACGAGTTTGAAACAATGAGAAAGCGATTGGTGTCCGAGATCGAGCAGCTGACGGAACGCAATCATGAACTCGAGCTGAAGAGCAAACTCGATGGCTCGGACTATGGCAGTCAGTTGAAGTCACTGAAAGAAGAGCTTGCGGATAAGGGAAAACTATGTGAAAATTTGACTGCGCAAATCGCTCAACTTGAGAAGGAGAAACAAGATGTCGCGAAGGAGATAGAGGAAAGGTATACAGGCACGATAAAGGGCCTTGAGGACCAGATGGAGCAGCTCAACCAGCAGGCGCATAAAGAACTCCTCGAACTCCAACAGCAAACAGAAACTAACCTCATGCAGCTTAGAGCAATGTACGATGACGAGAGGGGACATTACGAGCGAAAATTGCTCGAGGAGCGAGAGAAATGGGAGCAAAAACACAGCGCATTGGCCGAAGAATACGAGATGAGATTGCGAGAGGAAGCCCAAGCTAAAGAGGAAGAGAACGAAGCCTTACGAGACGAGATTAGAGAACTAGAAGCCCGGCTCCTGAATGAAGAACAACAGCATGAGCAAGAATCAAGCCTCAAGGAGCAGACGATCCAAACGCTGCAGAAGTACCTCCAAGAAACCAGAGAGACCCTCCAGCGCTTCCAGAATAGCAACACAGCGACTTTGGAGCAGACGCTGAAAAGTTTCTCCGAGGAGAGAGGCAGCATGATGGCTAAGATAGAAAACTTGACTCTAGAAATCGCGAAAAGGGACCGAGAGATATTTGCGTTGACCCAAGCGAAGGAGCAAGCTGATATCAACATCGTGAAGAGGGAAATGGCGCTAGAACGCGAAAAAACTCAGTTAATTGAAGAAAAAGCCGCTCTGGCGAATAAACTTGATGAACTTAAAACAAAGTAATTATTTTTGATTGATATTCAAACCAATCTCATCTGTTTCTTGCTCAGGTCCCAAAAAATCCATGATGAAGCCTTGGAAAAGCAAGTTGAGTATTCCCGAGAAATCGCGCTATCCAAACAACAGGTAATTTTTTTATTTTGAAGATGTTTGTAAATTTCGCTATTTAGAACGAGTTCCTGACCAAAAAAATCGAGGAGTTGCAGAAACAATTCGAAGATCTCAACAGTAGACATGAAGATAAGATCAGCGCGCAGCGACAGCTACTGGAAATGGAGTTCTGCGAGAAAAATCAAAAGATTTTGCAGGAAAAAGCCGAACTAGAGGAAAAGTCCGAAAAGATGGCGAAACTGCTAAAAGACATGGAAACTAAATACAATTCCCAGCTTTCCCAGCTCGAAAAAGAAAAAATCAATTTCAAAGAGAAGATTGCTGCTCTCGATCGCAGTAGGTCTGAGTCCGAGAAGTCTCTATTTGAGGACTACGAGGAACTTCAGGCACAAATGGCTCAATGTAAGGGTCAGTTCGCCCAGGAGCGGAAAAATTTAATGGCTGAAGTGGAGAAATACAAAGCTCTTTACACTGAGCTTGATCAGGAACACGCGGAAATCGTTGCTAACTACGAGCGGGACAAGGCTCTTTGGAAGGGCAAGTTCAGTTTCCTGGAGCAGCAGAAGGAGCAGGCAAAGAACGATTTGCAAGACGCGCAAAAGAAATTTGAATTAACGCTTATGCAATTCCAAAAGCACATGAATAATGACAAAGCAGAGACCGAGAGCAGCCATAACGCTCTCATCATGTCATTAGAGCAACGATATCAAAACCATATCGTTGAGCTGACCGAAGCGCATGAACAGAAGGTCTATGAGCTTGAATCGATGATAAAGAATCTCGAAAAAACGATCCGGATAAGCAACGATAAGAAACTCATTGAAAACAATAGCCAAGGGTTCCACCAGAGCTACTATGAGAAACGAATCAAAGACCTTGTGGAGAACGAAAAGCGATTGGTAAACGAAATCGAGCGACTGAAACAGAGCAAAGAGGGGAAGGTAAGCGAGTACCAGAAGCTCTTGGAGAGAGAAAGGGAAGCTTGGAAGGAAAAAGCCGCTGAAATCGAGAGGAAGTTGAAAGAATCGGAATTGAGGAGAAACAGTCTTATTTTTGAGCATGAAAAGGATAAGGCAAGATGGAGCCTCGAAAAGGACCATCTATTGAGTCAGAAGAGCGAGACCAATGAGCTCGTGGCCCGGCTAGAGCGCAAGGTTGAATCCCTAATGAGAGGTTATGAGCCCAAACCGAGAAGATCCAGTAAAGGCGCTAATATTCCGACTCCACTATGGAATCTAACCAACGGAAATAAAATTCGTTCGTTCAGTCCGATGAATACAGATAGCACTCGATCGAACAACAGTGTTCCTGAAAAGCTCAGAGATTTGACAAATTTCGGTGGAACCAGGCCAAGCCAATTTGAGAAGAGATCTGGGAGTATTAGTCGAGAGATGAACTGTAGTGTTAATGATGTAGAAGATGATTGTTAATATTAAGAGGATAATGTTGTTTCGAAAGAGTAAATGAATATATCGTTATTTTCAAATTGTTACTCAAGGTTGTGGGTTTTAGTATAAATGAAGTTACTGTTGAAAAGCTACCTAATATGTTTATAGTCAACCGGCCTATATATATATACATATGAGCCTCGAAAAATTAAAAAGAATTCTGAAAAAATCATTTCATTGTGTTTATGGCTGAGTCGAAAGAGGTTCCCGAGGTGCTCAATTATCAGATAAATGCTAATCCCGATTCAAATAAGCATTGTCGAAGCTATAGGTATCCCACAAGGGTAGCTGAGATTTCCAGCAGAACGATAAATAAATCCTACCAGATCAATTTTTTCTTTATTCTGAATTATAGTTTTTATAAAAATGCCTGCGTCTGAGCAATGTTCTTGATTCTTTATGATCCAATTGATAATTAAGCAGTCTTTATCTAGAATATTTCTGAAATTTTTGGTTCTGCCGAGATACCCATGCAGGCCTCATTCCCGCAAACGAAATCACGAATTTCTAGCAAGACGGCCGTATTACGCCATTTTTCAGAGCCGATTAGGAGATTTAAGAACTATTAAAGTTCATTCACTTGGTGGCAACGGCTCCATTATCTATATGAACAGTAATTAGAATTCGTGTTTTCGGGAGAATCTGAAAATAATAAAAATCCTTTGTCAGAAAATTTTGAAATCAGTTCGAACTTTTGATAAAACGGACTTTAGAAGTCCCTCGATTTTAACTTGGATTATTAAGAAGAGCTGAGAATAACTCAAAATCATGAATAATTTATTAACAATTGGTTCACTTAAATTGGCATTTTTATATTTTTTTTAATTTTCGAGCGCAAGAATGATGCCTCACTTCAAAACGGCTGCTTCAAAATTTTCTTTCGAAAATCCCAAGAACAAAACTTGCGCCATATGTGCAGTAATATTGAAGTGACTCGGAGCCTATGACTCTTGTCTATCAACAAAACGTACTCAATACCAGCCATTTTCCGCCTTATTTTCAGGGCTTCGTGTCTAACTTCACGCTGGGATGGTACGAGGCAGCTCAGACAAAATCTGTAAGTAACGTCCATACTGATTTTTGACTTCTAGACTAATTTTAGTAGCCTATAAAGAGACTCGCTGTCGGTGTGTTATAAAATTTTCTACAAAATTTCTAAACGCGAAAATGGAGAAAACAAGCATGCTCTCATATGATTTTCCTTTTCAGGAGAATGACCAAAAGCATTTCGATCATGAACTCGGGTTTTTGAGTACACTGTCAGGGCAAACTCTCACTCCGAGTGAGGATTTTGCATTCCCTGATGCTAGTATAAATAATATCGGAGAAAATTGTGAAAAGCCGACCGAAAGGTTGCAAGGAGCCTCAAAAAAGATCTCCAAGGAACGAGGGCGGAAACCGCGCCAAACTTGGACTGATCACGAAGATCACTTGCTTTTGGAACTCGTTCAAAAGTATGGGTTAAATTGGGGTCTGCTTTCTCTCAAAATGGGAGGGGCTCGGTCAGGAAAACAGATAAGAGACCGATACCTCAATAAGTTAAACCCAGCTATTAGCAAGAAAAAATGGGAGGCAGCTGAGGACCAGCTTATTTTGCATTTATATAAGGTCTATGGGCGAAAATGGTGTATCATAGCAAAGCAACTTCCTGGGAGGACTGAAACTATGGTAAAAAATAGATTCTATACGAAATTGAAAGATCAAGTGAATGAAGATGCTTTATATGGACAGAACCTTGAAAAGGGAGAGGGTTCTCAGCTTAATACATTGAATTCCTCGGATTCGATTGAGCAGACCTGCTCGCATCCAAGCGATTCATTTTCTGGCAATATGGATTGCTACAACGGGAATTTCGTCGGGTTATGGGAAGAAAATAACTATTTCCCTTCGACTCCGATGCAATCCACTTGCCAATACCAAAATCTGAATTCATTTGAGCGAAGAGCCATGTTCAATGCGCAGCAAGGTGCTTTCGAGAATTTTTTTATAGAATCTGCTCAGCCAATACAACAAATGATGTTTGATGAGTGTAATGTACAGAATGATCAAACTCGAGGCAATCAGAGCCATGCTGACATACTCAATGAAACCTCCTTTCTGGACCTTAATGCCCCGACATATGAGCAGGGGAGGTCCAGAAATGTCCACTCAGATGCCTTTATGAACCATCAAGAAGACTATAGCTGCTGGACCGGACCAAGACCTCTTCAAACACGTGAAAACAACCACAACTTCACGATCCCTAATCTAACTGGCAGATCTATGCATCCTCCATCTCTTCAGAATGAATACCAGGGAGCTTATGATACTTCTAAACAACTACGCATTGATTTCCTGATGACCAGATTGGTTGATCTGAAAAACGCCTACTCGAACGTGGTGGAAGAGCTTCGATTCTTAATGGACAGTGACTAAAATCAATCTAATTCTTGACAACTTGCAGGATTTCGTATATATGTGCTTATTATCCGTTCACTACAGTATTTTTTTTTTGGATATATTTATCGAGTGTACGAATTATTTTTTCAAAATATTTTCATGATATTCCAAGGAAAGTTTACTTTAATGATAATTTTACTACTCAATTTGATTTGTTAATGCAATGACATATTTAAAGGACTTTAATTCAGTAAATGTGATATGTCTAATGATATTTAACGTTTTGGACTGACTATCTAAACATCCTGCAATTATCGAAGAAATTTATTTTCGCACGGTTTCAGAAAATTAGGAATTAACGGAGATTTTAATATAGTCTAAGGTTTAATTTGGCCGCGCAAGGCTGAATCTCTTTCCCTTAATTCTCGGAAAATGGCCTCCAACTTGTTAAAAAGTCATCTATCACCGCTTTGAAAGCATAAATAATGAACAGCAACCAAAAAAAAAAAATAATCTTAACAACCCGCATGGCATGTAGAAATAACGTATGCAAATCACAATATTTGAATTATAAGTCTGCTGATTCAGCTTCAGCAAGTCTTTCCATAATACATAACCAAAGCTCTACCTGAGGTTAAGCATTTTTGGAGTCTGAATCTGAATACAAATAAATATTGAAGGGTAATAATAAATCAAAAAATTTGTCCAAAGAATGTGAGACAACACTCATGCAACACAAAAAGTTCTAACAGCCAACCTCTGCAATGCTCTTTTAAGAGTAAGATCTCAGCTGATCTGTTTGATCTACTAACTGATCAGTTAAGCCATACATTAATTAAAGATATCTGGCTGTTTCAAGTAATTGCTCTCAGTACTACTCACTCAGAGATTGCTTTTGAATTTCAAGCGCTGAATAACAGCCAGCATAATATTAGAGTACAAATTCATACTGAATTTACGATTCGAAGGTCATATTTAAATAATTATTTTCAGAATCTAATTCGATCATCCGCAAATGTCAATTTTGACTCACGACGACCATGACAGCTCCTTCGGTACCGGATTGGTGAAATTGCTGGCCGTTATCCTTATGTTGGTAATTGTGATGATTTTCGGTGCGCTTCCTCTTAAATGGTAACAAAAACCTTTAACAATGCTAAAATACCTTTTAGGGAGAGATTCAGAAAGAGCGATATGGTCATATCTTTCTCCAATGCTTTCTCAGGAGGTCTTTTCCTGTCCTTGGGTATTCTCCATTTGCTGCCAGAAGTATATTTCTTTCGTATTACAGCTTATTCACTTAATTATCAAGGCAATTGAGAAAGAATATCAACATTACGAAGATTTAGAAGACAAAGAGCATTTCCCTTGGTGCTGCTTGACAGCCATCATTAGGTGAGAACAGCATATTGGGTTGTCTTGAATAAATTGGGGTAGTTTCGCAGTCGTCTTGTGGATTGAAAAAATCGCTTTCGATCACGATCACGGACACCATCACGGCCCTCCAGCTGAAATTAAAAAATCGCTCGCCAAGCTATCCAGAGCGCACTCACACAATAGAAGTTACACGGCACCACAAATAGAAAAAGGTTTAAATATATCATCCTCAATGCAAACGCGCTGACTTAATCCCAATAGATCTTATCCAGCAAGTCGACGAAAAATTACTTGGACCTGCAGACGAAGAGGAGGAGGAACAAGATGAGGAACTCGATGAGGAAAAGGCATTTAAGAAAATTATCTCAAGATCTGGGTTCTTGGCTCGTACTGCCAGTGATGCAAATCAAGCAATCAAATTACGCAGCAGATCAAAGAGTATTTACGACTTCTTCTTGTTGTTTTTTACTCACAATGTCCCTTCCAGTCGGACAAGACCAAGAGGCACAAGAGCACGATCACAAGCATGAGCACACCCATGACGAGAAAGATCACAAGCACGAGCATGAGCACGATGAACACGAGCACGGTGCAACAATCAGCGCTTTAGCGCCTTATCTTCTTGCTGTTGCTATCGGAATTCATTCTGTAATAAAACATGAAAAAGCCGTTGTTAAATGCGTTTGGGTTAGATGTTTGAAGGTATCGCTATCGGTGTCGCTGAGACTCTTGCTGAGGCTCTCGGAATTTCTATCGCAGTCATCTTCCACAAATGGGCAGAGGGTCTGACCTTGGTATTTTGCATGCTCTAGGCAAATGACTAATTTTTTAAAAAAAGGGTATCGCTTTCCATCAAGCAAAGGTCCCAACCAGACAAGCCTTGGTCATGATCTTCATTCAAGCTATTATGAGTCCTCTCGGTCTGGTCATCGGATGGATCTTCTCAGGAAACGGACCTTTGGTCAACGGCATTCTTACCTCGATTTCCGTCGGTAAACTAGAGAAATGTTTTCGCTCTCTCACGTTAATTTTTATTTTCAAAGGAACCTTCCTTTATATTTCAACGGCTGAAATCATCACCAGCGAGTTCAGCATTTCTAAATACAAATGGCAGAAATATATCTTCTTTTTGTTGGCCATTGGTTTCGTGAGCTCATTGTACTTCATCGAACAATTGACAGAGTCTGGCCACGACGACCATTAAAAACGCCACTAGAGGAGCTGAATATTGATTAATGATTATATTAATACAAATAGTTGAATTTTGTTGATATTCTGAGCGTTAAGTTTATATGATTCATAATCTAAGTCGTTGTATGCTCAGAAAATTTCATCGAGGATAGATCTAATCCCGTTCTAGACTAGCCACTAGAGAGACCTTTTATAATTATTTTATCAGTCTTGCTGATGTATAGATAGTGCAGAATTGAATAGAAAGAGCGTTCTGAAGTAGGCTGGCATATCTCAATAGGAGAGTTGCAATAGGTAATCGTTATGAAGATACTGCTGATGAATTTGTTATTTTTTCACAAAATCCTCCCAAAAACCAAAAAAGGAGCGCACCGTTTCATGAAATTGAGGTTTAGATCGCTTAGTTGTAATGAAAGTAAGAGGTTTTTCTAAAAGAGAGTCGAACGACCTAGATTTGCAGGAGACAAGCCTTAAAATGGGTGGGAAAAGGAAGGGAGATTAGCAGAAATGTTGTTAAATTTTTGATAAAATGGGTGTATTTACTTTAACATGTAAAGTTAAAATTACTCTTTTTTTTCTGCAACGACCTATCAATGAAGTGTAAAGAAACAGACACCTGAAGACTGATCGGGGTCTGGGAGTTTAAGCGTGAATAATAGTTTAGAAAAAGACACGTTGTATCTTCAATTCACAAAATTTCATCAAACATGGATCTATTGATGTCATCTTGAGCATTGAAATCGATAAATGCTAGTTCATCCGATTCTTGCTCCTTGCTTTCTTCTGTACTTCCATGCTCATCGCTTTTCACTTGAAAATCGAAATTGAAGGAATTGTGAAAATTTTTAAAGTTATTAAACTGGAAATTGAAGTCAAGGGAGTTCATATCGAAAAAACTCTTTTCAGTTGGAACGAACGACCACATTCCCATCGGTGAGATATTCGTGTTGATAAAGCTATTCACGACAGGTATTTTGAATTTTTCTTCCAAATGACATTTAAATCTTCCATAAAAGCGGTTCTTGACCATCGTTTCAGTCCTTCCGGGTAACTCTCGTGCGATATTGCACCATTTATTACCGTGGACATAATATAACTTGAGTAGCTTTTGGTCTTCTTCAAAGGACCAGTTCTTATCGTTGTTTATACCAGGGACCAGCTTGTTCAAGTAGCGATCCCGAATTTGCTTTCCAGTACGAGTACCGCCCATTTTCCTGGAGATAGTGGCCCAGTGATGGCCGTGTTCGGCAATGAGGTTGAGTAATAACTCGTCTTCTTCTCGTTTCCAGGCATGACGCCTCACCTTTCTCTCTATTGAAGCCTCCGAAGCAACAGAATTCTTAACTTTGGAGATCTTTTTAGAGGCAGAAGCCAATTCCACGTTAGTGTTAGAATTTTGAGTCAAGCTTTGATGTTGCATGTTTAGAAAAATTATTATAATCCGTCGACGCTTGCACTTTAAGTAATCGAGCGCCGATTTTAATTATTAATTTCCCAGCCACATGCCGGAACTGCCATGATTTAAAATAATCCCGAGCTGTTTGATCAGAAATAAGTTTTCTGAATAAGGATTTCGATATGAGAATATTCAAAGTTTATAAATTCGCGAAGGAAACGAGCGATTAGTATAAATCCAATTAAGGAGAAACCTTTTTTCGGAATAAAAAATCAAGCAAATCCAAATTAATTCGATTTCTTGTTAAGGAATTGTACGTTGGACATTATTGGCTGTAATTTAACATCGCGGACCTCTGAGGATTTTATTAATTTTATTAGCGATAAAAACTCTGCCAAAGAAAGGTACTCCCAGGCCGCCAAATATGGAATATCACTCGTTCTGGCGAAATTTTTCTCCAGAAACGCCATAATGATACGTAAAACGCAGTGCACTAGACTAACGAACTCAAAAACAAGGTGATATAGAAAAAAAGACTGCTGATTTGGAATTCTTTTCTGCTTACTCCCACATTTTGTTAAACTTCTGTTGTGTCAGACCAATGAGGAAACCTCAGCTATCTCTTTTTCCTTTCCGTTTGAGCGTTTTGAAAGGATGTTACAGATCCTTCTATAAAGGGGTTTAATAAATACACGTCGATTAGATTCTGAAACGTCGTCGGAAAATAATACTCTTAGTGCGTTTGACTCTGATCTGCTTTTTTAATTTGCACAATCGATTAAATCGGGGTGGATTTAAAATAATAAAATTCGAACCATTCAGAGTTAACAACGTTTTGGATCAGGGAGGACGCACTCGTGTAATATTCTATCGCATTTAAATATTACAAATACATTTAAGGATTCCTTTGGGTTCGGTCTGATTGAGGCTAATTTCAGCGAAAGCTTGATGTTTTGGAGAGCTCTACGGACGCCGGAGCGAATTTATCTTGGAGAAAGTCCATTTTGGGATTACTGCGTGGGCTTTTGCCAAGTTCTGTAAATTAATAAAACTTAACTTTTGATGGTTTGCGTTTAAATTTATATTAGCTGTAAAAACATAGGTGCAATTAGGAAACAACTACTGATTCTCAATCACAAATTCAAAGCAGGATTCCTCTGAACCACAGCCATTTGGCTTCATTCACGCAGGAATCGGGTAGGAATTGCATAGGAACCATGAAGTAGCTGGATTAATTGTAAATCAAACTTTTAGAGGAAATTTTGAATATATTGTCAAGGAACTATGCTTTTTTATATAAGTTAATTCTACTGCGTTTGAAGCCGAACATCAAATGAGCTATTCCTTTATATTTCGTTGATACTTTCTCTGATAGGATACTGATTCCTTCTGCTCATAGAAAAAATGAGAATTACTCCACATTAACTTTTTTTTATTATTAGAAAGAACTACTAAGAAAAGGTCCGGATGTAGTGTTGTTGGATCGTCTAATCGGTGTCTCTTGCCTCTTTCTTGCGTTTCTATAGCCTATTTTGAATGGCAATTCCTCATTAGATATAGACATGACGTGATTCCGGATTAAACAATTTGATTCAAGATTAACAAAATTTTATTCTTATTATGCAATTGCAAGCAAACAACCTTCCTCGACAGCGAAATTTAATGCCACGTAACTATCCAAAAAATGAAAAATCAAACTAAAATGTTGAATAACACGTATCCTCTTGGCCTGTAAATGGATTAGTGTGATTTCATCTGAATTCTTTTAGTTTTCTTTTTCCTCACTTTGGCAAATTCTCAAAGCTAGCACCATAATTAATAATCAAGAAAATGGGTAATGTTTTCGTAGTAAATAAGCTAATGGCCACAAACAATGTAATGTAGGATGAAGGGGTTGGAAAAAAACCGGTTTGTATAGAAGGAGGCAAATTATTGTTAGCATTATGATCGCTTATTGCTTTTTCAGTTCAGGAACTTCTTCTTTTATTTTTTTTTTTCCAATAGAAATGTTATCTCAGACCTTCTGGAGTGCAATAAGACTACTATTTTTACCATTCGAACAGTCCATTGATTCTTGCAAGTTATTCCAGAGAGAGAAATATATTCAAGCAACGAGCTTGAATTTTATATTTTGCACGGGGGAAACCCAATTGCCTTAGATTTGATGGCGAACGAAGGCCGAGTGAGCACCGATGTCTGGTTTCAGAGAAAGATTGTAGCTTTCGAATGAAAGCAGGGTGGTAAAAAATATTGAATTTTTTCTTTAAAATCCGCAGGCCGTCTTGCACATATCAAATGAAATATTACAAGTGCAATTTTGCCTTTTCTTGGATCTGATCTCTCCAGCACATTAATAAGCATGAATTAGAAGAATGACACAGGAACTAGCCAGCTCTTCGGGAGTGTCTGCTTAATATCTCATTATCGATTTTGGATTTGTGCAATGAGATATTAAGTTTGAACTGAATATTCAACGCAAATGGGTGCTTTCGACAAATAAAATTAATGACTTTCATCATACTTATCATAACGTTGTTTTCCTACCCTTCAGCTTACAAGTACTCTATTTTTTCAAACGTTACTTTGATACATTGAAAAAACAAAATTTGTGAGTCTTCTTCTGACTAGAAAACCTTTGAATTTATTAAGGGAGAAGACCTCATTAAGAGAGGCTTCATTACCATGTTGAACGCTGGCAAAAAGCTATATAAAATTTCAGATGTACAGGGAGCTCGATTTATTAGCAAACTATGAAATGGTTTTCGATCGCCAGGCAGGTTTTCTTTACCAATCGCTGCTAGCAATTTGCCTTATCGTGATCCTGGATCGCGCGACTTCAGATACTGTAGGAAGTTAGGAGACCTGCTCAAATTATAAACAGTGTTCAGGAGAGAAAAAAAACAAGCTTGATTTTTATTCATGAGAGATAAGCTTAATATGAAAGAGAAGAGAAAGGACAAACATCAAATACTAACAACAACCCAACTAGCATTTGATTTAATGATATATAGGTCCACATTTATGTTAACTTACAAAACTTGCAAATTTAGCTCATATAGGTGCCACGTCGGAGACCACAACAGTTTTAATGAAAATTAGGTACATTATTCAAAGGCGTTGTATTTACCGCCGCCTTTTATCTCAAAAGTCATCGAGCATCGATCTCGTGATATTATCCTGTGCGCTGAAATCAATAAATGTGACCTCATCCGATAATTTTTCCTCATCTTTTTTCATTTGCTCGTCGAGCTTGGAGTTAAAATCCTGGGTGACGCCATATTGATTGAAAAAGGGCTTGATATTTCCAAATTGGTTAAACGAGTAGTTATATCCAAAGAAATTCAGGCCATAGAAACCTTGAGGGGTAGGCATAAACTGGTTTATTGCTGGAGTGAAGCTTTTTGCTTGAATGTTCTCATTGATTGGTAAATAATTTGGGATATATTGGTTTATCGCAGGGAAGAGGCTGTTGCTTTGATTTTTGTTACTCTTCGGAGTCTCAGGAAGAAAAAACGGAGATCTCTGGGAGAGAATCTTCTTATATTTCCCATAGAAACGGTTCTTGACCATCACTTCGGTCCTTCCAGGCAACTCCCGCGCGATATTGCACCACTTCTTACCGTGGGTGTAATACAGCTCAAGCAACTGCTGGTCCTCTTCAGCGGTCCATTTATTACTGCTGGTGATACCAGGCACGAGCTTGTTCAGGTAGCGGTCTCTTATCTGTTTTCCAGTACGAGCGCCGCCCATTTCCTTCGAAATAGTGGCCCAATGAGTCCCGTGTTCAGCAACAAGCTCGAGTAATAAATCATCTTCTTGATTGGTCCAAGCTTGACGTTTTTTTATTTTGCCTTTGTGGGAATCTTTCGCGCGAGACTTCCTCTTGGAGATCTTTTTGGAGCCTGGAGCCAGTCTTTCGTCTTTGATTTGGACTTTTGAGGTTTGCATTAAGTTGTGTTTTTGTATGTTTCTTAAAAATGATTATAACGTGATAGACGCTTTGGCTTAAATAGAATAAAAAGGAGCAGTGATTATTATTAGAATCAGGCATCGTTAATTTAGAACTCAAATTTATACACGTATAAAGTGAATTAATTCAATAATCTGACTTTACGAATAATTTTCATGGATCCCCCGGTCGGGAGACCTAAATAGACCAGGAATCGCGTGAGGATCGTTGTGTAATGCGATTAGGAGCGCTTTAGAGGGATAAACTTTAATACAAAAGCGTTTGATTGAGCCAAGGTTGTTCGTGATTTGATTTTTAAAAGCAGGCCTTTGCTTGGTCTACAATTAAAGCTGTAGACCACGTAATTTTTTTTAAATTAAATTTATTGCCTTTTTATTTTTAATGAAAATTAGTAAAATTGAATAATTGGCAGACCTAACAGCCATGAATTGTTGCCGTTGTTTGCCGTTGCTACCGATATCATTTTCTGTATAAATGGTTGTTTGCTAGCAAGAGATTGTTCAAGAGTCTCACTCTAACACGAACTTAACGCAGGAATTGCAAACCATTGAATGTTATCAACAAATTTTAGAATCAGAAACCCAAATTTTTTTTTCAATAGTGGATCAGAGGTTGACGCGGTAACGCTGGATTCATGGCCTTTTAAAGCCATTCACGCTTCTTGGAAGTGAGAAATGCACAGTTTTCAGGCATCAAAGTAAAATTAATCAATAAGCCGGGCTTTTGATTTCGAAGCTTAGACCTTTAATTCGAATAATTATAACCAAGTAAAGCCAATGACAGGAATATTTTCTCTTTTTTCTTTTTAGCCAGGGTTTACAAAGGTTGTGGCAAGAATGTGCAAACTGAAATTGGAGCCGTCTGCAATTTATGCATCCTCCTTCCTTTGCGAATAAGGCTATATTTTATTTAGAATCTCTCAACATAGAAGATATTAATATTAATAGGATATCGAACAGATTTTGCCAAAACCTTTCAAGTTACTCGTCCAACACCCAAATAAATTAATGCCATGCTGCTAAATGGGTGGTGAACAGAAGAGAAGGGTGGAGCATGCTTTGAAGGATCGCAGGTTATCGCCGGATTCCGAAGGGTGACTTACTTCTTAAAGATGGATGGAGAGGTCTTCAGGGTATTGCAATCAAGCCCTAACCTTGTAGAAAATACAAGCTAAAAGCGAAATTGAAGAATAAAATCAGTTTCTGGAATCTAATTTAAATAAGCTCTTTTATTTTTATTGATAAAATGCTGGCTTGGTAATTGTTCCACTTAAGAGACTTTTTCTGTGCAGTTTATCGTAAAGCTTCCTCTCTTGAATTCTGGTAATTTTGTTGCCAAAGAGTATTGAGTAAGGCCTCAGAGCAAATGGTGTTTCCTCGAAAGCGCATCGAAGATTGTTTCTCTTTGTAAAAAAAAATTAAAACAAAATCGACAATTTTTTGTAAAATGATGAAGAAAACGCCTTGAAACTACACAATGAGCACCTCTGAACTTAGAGAATACGGATTCGAGTTGAATTTCCTAGTCGCTCTTCTTTCGACCACGTTTGTATCCAAAATACAGCCTAAACGCCGACAATATAAACAATCAGACGTCCTCAATGGAGAAATTCATGTCTAGGGGATTGATTGTGAGACACCAATCCAAATTGAGTGCAATAAGTGACAAGAGCCAGCAGAATAGAGTTGTCATACATAGTCTGCCAGAATGAAGCCATTTTTGCATAAATCGAAGCTAGGGTTAGTAGCTCTCCACGAAAGTTCAAAAGCATAGCTTCTGTGTGTATAGACACTGATAAATGCATCGCATGCACATTGGCTAAAGACAGTATTTCCTTCCTTGCAGATCAGATCTCTAAGTCATCATCCTGTGAAAAAAATTGCAGAAAATTGTAAGATCCACCGAAAGTCAGTGAGAGCATCAATGAAAGTTATTCGTTCATATGAATATGAGATGAGACATTTAAGTGCTTTGCAGAAATTACTGAGTATAACCTTTTTTCGGATGAGCAAAACGCCAAAAGTGATGAAAATATAAAAAAGAAATCTAGTTCTGTTTGGTATCTGGAATTGGTATAGATGTGTAATCCTGCGCTGTTTACCGTGGTACTAACAGAAATGATTGAATTAATCAGAAAAAAATGTTGTGACAGCCAGAGCAACTCTCATAGTCCGTATCAATAACTTTTCTCAGCTGAAGACGTACATGGGAGTAAAATTCCCAACTTTGTAAGCTTAATATCCTGTATTTTAGCCTGTTGGCTGCTCTGATGGCTGGGTTTTCGTTGAGCTGGCAGTCGAAAAATTTTGCTCGTTGAGCGAAGTATCCGAGATGGTTTCTAATAGATAGATAATCTCCCAGCTCTTGAGTTATTCACATTAGATGAAAGCAGAAGAGAAAACACACATTGTTTCAATGGGCCGAAAGATTCCTGGGCAGCGGTTGGTTTTCACTGAGATTGAAAATGAAAGCA
>ENA-UOTX01001280-UOTX01001280.1-compost-metagenome-genome-assembly--contig:-NODE-1280-length-20009-cov-4.265954_pt1 | contig 20009 bp, 17 predicted proteins | sample MGYA00238143_ERZ746982 | MGnify/ENA primary metagenome ERZ746982 (study PRJEB28758, sample SAMN06268862) | compost metagenome | isolation source: single cell | place: USA: California, Emeryville, Joint... | reverse complement strand
GTGCTTTTCAGCCATTAATCTTTCCAGCAGGTCGCCTCCGCTGCAATACTCCATTACAAAGTGGAAAAACTGATCGTCTTGATAGCTTTCGTAGAATTTACAAATGTTTGGATGGTCCAAGTTTCTGAGGATCAAGAGCTCTCGTTTGAGGAGATGCAGATCTCTTGCAAGTTTCTTTTTCATGACGGTTTTGACGGCGTAGACCTTGTTAGAGTTTAATATTGTCTTTGCGAGTCTCACATTGCTGAAATGGCCGTGGCCTAGAAAGGAAATTAGCTTTTTGGATGATTGAGTACGTTACCGATAACTCTTGGATCAAATTTATAAACTTTTCTGATGTCTTCTGCGGAGGTAATCAAGTCTTCTTCTTCCTCTTTGGGTTGTGGTTTGTCAGGCTCAGTTTCTGGCTGCCGTGGAGAGGACAGAGGTTGGACTTTATTGGGCAGACTCGTTCTTGAAATCGATTTGCAGGCTCCCATGGTTAGTAATAAAAGTAAAGTGATTAGATTCGAAACGCTGAACTCATTAAATTTTAAATATAGGTATCCTGAAGCAGCTACTTATGTTTTTTTTTTGTGAAATAGACTACTTGGAGGCAATGCCAAAATTTGTGGGTGTTAGTAATTTGTTGTCTCTATGATGTGCAGGACTTATTTTAAATCGTCTTCGTGGGAATTATTTAAATTTTTTTTTTAAATTGTCTATTGACCAATTTAAGGACAGGAAAAATGAGAAGAATTGAATGCTTAAGGAAGATAGGGAGAAGATTTCATACATAAATTAATGTTTTCACAGAGTCTAAAACTGCTAAGAATATTATAATTTTGATACGAAGTAGCAGAAAATCAGTAAATGTTGATTCGAAATCTGATTGAGGAAATAAGGGCACCTGAAAGTTGCTTTTGGCATGAAATTATACTTTCTTGGAGCCAATATCGAATGGCAAATTCGAATTAGTAAAAGGTAGATAGAGTCTGCCAGCGAGTAGATTCGGACGAAAAAACAAATAGTTCGAGGAACCAATGCTTTTCAGATACTCTCATTTTTTGATACTCTTTTCTCGGTAAAATAGGTATTACCTATATACGGTATATTTCTTGGTCATCATATTATTTGCTTTGGTTTTGATGCTAAGTTTCATAAAATAAAGATTTGTATTATTTGTTTTAACTAGCCAACGTTCGAAAAACTAAATTGCGAATTGTATCTTTTCATATTCTGCTTTGAAAGAGATATGGCTTTTCAATTAGGCTTTAGAAATTTAATGCATTTTCCTTACATATTTCCTTTATTATCTTGCATTCATAAATTATTGATTTTTCGTGTTATTATTCGATTCAATTTTAAAAAGCAATTACCGCAATAATCATTTTTGAATTTACTTAGTATCCGGCCTTTTTGATTAAAAAACAAACATCACAAAACACATCAAAAACAAAATTTTCCCATGACCACTCTCTCCAAATCCTTGAGTTTTAGCAGCAATCAGCAGTACCAACTGTCCTCTCCACCCGGAGAAACCCGCAAAGACAGTAGCTACAAACCATCTCACAATAATCAACCAAAGTTCAAATTTCAACCAGACTTCCAAGAAAAATCTAGCCGAGGCACCTTCTCATATACAAACTTAGTTAATTCAAAGGACAACCACATAAATTACCCTCAATCAGAACAATCTAAGTCGAAAATTACCTATGACCCTAAAATCTCTCATAATCGTTCACTGGTCTCAAATACAAATGGAGATGACGGCCCTGAGGAAGGAGAGATTCAATATCCTCGCTATCCTCAATATTCCAATCAAGAGCTAGTAAAATTATCCAGAAACCAGAGCAACAGTTCAAAGGCGTTCGAAAGTGCTCAGAAATCTTCAGGTTCTAAAGAATTGTCGGACTCCAAGAAATCCAGTAAAAAGTCAACATACATTGAAAAGAAGTTCAAACAATTGCGCAAACACGAGAGACATTCCTCAGATGGTGGTTCAAAATCGCCTTCTACACCTGATAAACCCAAACAGAGCTCAGCGGTTGATTATGGATCACCTCGGCTGATGCCACAGAAGTTCCATATGAGATTTAGGAAACTGAATTTCGATCATATCGATTTTTCTGGTCGCTCCTTCGAGCAAAAACTGCCTAAGGAGCCTCAAAGCGTTCAAAAGTCTTTCCGGGGTAATAATCATCAAGAAAGTCCTTGGCAAAATGGCCAACCGCAGAAAAATAAGAGAGTTGCAGACTTTTCTTCGTCAGAAAAACGAAATAACAGCAATCAGATGCAGACAAGCAATTCGAAAAGCAAAGAGCTCGGGCAAAATGGGTCTTTGAATAACAGTTTTCAGAAAGCCAAGATACCGCCAAAAGCAATGAATGGAGACTGGTATTGCAATGAGTGTAATAACGTGAACTTCGCGAGGAGAACGCACTGTAATACTTGCAATATGCCGAAGCCTTACGAAGAGATCCTTAGAACTCGCAGTTCTAATCTGGGTCCGCCTGGGTTATTTAAAGATACTGATTGGCAGTGCTTTAATTGTCTGAATATCAATTTTCAAAAGAGAACCACCTGTAATCGGTGTCAAGCGCCAAAGCCTCAAGAGTATCTCGAAAGGGATGCTGAAATTGAGGATAGCAATGAGCGAATGGAGGAAATAGATGAGCAGTCGAAGGGCAACTATATAGAAAATGAAAATAGCCGGTACTCGGCTTCGAACCAATCTGCTTTCTTCGCTTCATCTGGTTGGCAATGCGATGAATGTGGTCATTTGAATTCTGCAAAACGAGCAAATTGCACCCTTTGCAACATGCCGAAGGCTTCCGATGAAACATCCCGTGCCAAAAGTTCGAATCTTGGGCCGCCTAGCTTCCGCAAAGTCGTAGAATGGCGATGCATGGAGTGCAAAAACACCAATGAGGCGAAAAGATCTACTTGCAGCAAATGTAATGCAATGAAACCGCAGGAGACGAGCACGAAAGAGGCCATTAGTGAAGAGAAGTCGGACAGAAAGGAGCCTAAATTTGAAAGATATGACATTAAACTCGAAAGACATGACTCTAAATCTGGAAGGTTTGGAGCTAAACCGGATAAATATCCCGTGAGACTCGAAAGATACGATTTTAAAACGGAGAGAGATGATACTAAGTCCGAAAGATCTGAGACTAAGCCGGATAAATATCCCGTAAAACTCGAAAGATATGATTCGAAAACAGAGAGATATGACACTAAATCCGAAAAATCTGATACTAAACCGGAAAGCTATCCAGTTAAACCCGAAAGATATGATTCTAAGCCAGAGAGATATGAAGCTAAATCAGAAAGATATGACATCGAAATCGAAAAACCTGAAAGGTTTGAGACTAAGCCAGATAAATATCCAGTTAGACTCGAAAGATATGATTCTAAGCCAGAGAAATATGATGCTAAATCAGAAAGATATGACATCGAAATCGAAAAATTTGATTCAAAATCTGAAAGGTTTGAGACTAAGCCAGATAAATATCCAGTTAAACCCGAAAGATATGATTCTAAACAGAGGTATGACACTAAATCGGAGAGGTATGATGCTAAATCGGAGAGATATGATACTAAGTCCGAAAGATCTGAGACTAAACCGGATAAATATCCCGTGAAGCTTGAAAGAAATGATTCAAAACCGGAGAGATATGATGCTAAGTCCGGAAGATATGACATCAAACTCGAAAAATATGAGTCAAAATCAGAAAGGTTTGAGACTAAGCCGGATAAATATCCAGTTAAACTCGAAAGATATGGTTCTAAACAGGAGAGATACGACACTAAATCGGAGATGTATGATCCTAGGTCCATCGATTTCAATGAGGCAGAGGACTTGAACAAGAAAGAATATCCAAAAAAGATTTCCTATAGTAATAGTATTAAAGGAACTGGTGAAGGTCATTACAGCTATTCGTATCAAGCAACTTCTGAAAATATTGAGAGCGTTAATGAAAATACCAATGGCAGTGTCAATTCTGAGAGGAAGTCTCACTTTATGAGTAAGAATCAAGGATACTATCCATCAAGAGTACAGAAGCCGTCTAATTCGACGAGTATGCAGAGCTTTGAGAATCTCTCGTATAATTATTCAGCCCGAAATGAAAGCAGAAACGTTCAAAGAGAACGGTCGCGTTCGTTTGTGAAAGAAAAGCAAAATAAAACTGATGATATTTAATTGAAAGAGGTGCAGTTTTTTGAGTTAATGTGTGTGTGTTTGAGTGTTGTTCTTCTTCAATTGAAATTTCAAAGAGATTATTTATTTTAAATTTAAGGTTTTCATCTTCAATTGCTTCCTCGTGGATTGTATCATCAATGACGCTTAACAGATATGCTTCTAACGTTGTTGTCGGAGTGTTGATTTAGAAACAGTTTGTTCTTAAATTTATTTTCTGTTTTTTTATGTTTCAACCCATAGACTTCAAAATCAGTCTTTAGCAGTCAGACCTTTCATATAGAATTGTCTGATTTTTGTTACTAAGTCCAACCTTGATAGTATTCTTCTAAAGAATAAGAAGAGAGAGGGAATTCTGCCTCTTTATCAAGAAATTAGATCCTATCCGCCTCAATAATATATCATTATTATCATCTTTCAACGAGCGGCATGATCAGCAGTTTCCAAAAAGTCTTCCCCCCGAAATTTTTATAGACAACTCAGAGGTAGTTAGTTACAGCCGTTCTATCAATACATCTGAATCAGCTCAGATAGTTTGGAAAAGATGTACGACGCCGGCCTACTCCGGTATGCGTTCGTCTCATCAAAGATGCGATAATCAGGCAGCACTTGTTTATTCAAAGAACTGAATTCCTACACTTTGCGCAAGAAAATATGAAAAATAAATACAAATGTTTCATATCTCATGACGATAACTGAGGAATTCAGCAATAGATCATTAGCATACAAGATTTTTGACTCTCCCATTCGAAGCAACAATTGAGCTTCAGCTGCTTATGAATAAAAGCCTATACCAAATTACTAAAATTTATTCAACATGGACTTTCTTCTGAAGGAAAAATTCCAATTGCTTTGGAAAAGCTGAGAAATGACTGCACCAACAAATGACAAATTTTAATCGGTCAAGCGAAGTTAATCCGAATCATTTGAAAGAGATATGGATTCAGATCATACAGATTTGAGAGAGAGGCTTTTTTCTGACATTCGCATCAGCACTGACGGCAGATAATCAGTAATTTTCTTTCTAAAGTTGACTGGGTTGCCACAAAAACTCAAGAATTTTCAAGCTCGATCCTTGCGCAAAGCGATTACTTTCTCAATTTCCTGCTGGCATAGCCCAAGGAAGGTTGTTTAAGAGAGTTAGTAGAAGAGTTTATCGTTTAAATTTGAATCAAGAATTAGATTCCAGAAGAAGCATAAAAAAAATTTAATTAGACTTAACTAATTATCCTTGACTATCAGAGTTTTTCATAAATCGATAAATCGTTTATTTCGTTGAGTACCATGACAAACTGACAGATATGAAGATGAATCGGCAGACGCTAATTTCTAGGTTCGATGCACTAATCTACATGCCTTGTGATCTCTGCCTTCAAAGCACTAATTTTTAATATTACTGCAAAAAAAGGAAAAAACAAAACTATAGTGGTTCCAATTTTGAATATACGGCTCTTCCCTTTCATACAGAACTGCTATTCCCTTCGAAATCCTTCATAAGTTGAATAAAACTCGAAAAACTGTCAGCACCCGCTTCTCGTTGTATCCATTCAATTTCAAATAAATCTATACGTATAAGGAGCTTTCATTTTTTTTTTATTTTATTTTAATAGAACAGGTCATGAGCATCTGACCCCTAAATAGGACTCAAAACTGACTCCTATCTTGGTCACACCCCTCATTTTATAGCTCCGAAGCGTCATCGAAGGAGACTAACAGATTTTCGAATGATAGTAACCTCACGTCGGGATTTTAGGTCAGGATAACCATTGAATCTTTGCTACCCAAATCGCGAAAAATTATCGATTGGAAAGCCAATGGAGAGAGAGCCATCCTATGGAATTTTTTCAAACGCTTTTCAAAACACAAAGTAAATTTTAAATTCGGGGCTATAATAAGATTCAGAAGCTGATTAAGAACTTGAGTTTATTAACTTCTTAATTGGAAAATTTCACATCTTAAATAAGTATTTAGATAATTTCGAAGCATCATGATAAAAAATTCTTTCATGTCTCTGTTCAGAAAAAAAGTACCCAGAGAGCCAAAATCGGCGGATCAGATCCCAAAACGAGCAAAGTCTTGTGATAAGTCAGCCAGCAAATCCAAAGAGGGGATCAAAAAAAGCGAAAGCGGCTTTTCTTGGAATTCTCGCGAAATCGAAATTCAAATTCGCTATCGCAATGAAATCTCCACTAAAATCATCATCGAAAGACACAAAGCATCAGAGCACTCCTGTGGTTGGCTTCGTCGAGAGGCAGAAAGGAATTTGAACAGAGTCGATCTTGATGGGAGATTTAAAACAGAAATTGCCCGGATGGTCTCTCTTAAAACCGTGCCTACATGCCTTCCGTTAGATTATTGGCTAACTTTGTGCGAAAAAACATTGGAAATTTTCCCTGATAAAATCGTATTGGAGCCAATAATAGCTCCAGAGCCGATCAAGTCTTCCAAAAATTCAGATCCATTGAGCAAGGTTAATCTCTCAGATTTTGAGATTTGCGGGTTGTTGGGGAGTGGGCATTTTGCGAAAGTGTATTTGGGTAAATACCAAGGGTTCTTTGGTGGCTTAAATTTAATGATTAGTTCGCAAGAAGAGTGATGGTAATTTCTATGCATTGAAGCAGCTACAAAAAGACGTTCTGGATGAGCGACAAATCAAAAGACTGATTAAAGAAAGGGATAATCTCCTCAAAGTGTGGAATTATAAATCGATAAAGCTTTTCTATGCATTCCAAACAGTAAAACATTTTTTTTTTTACTTGAGAGTTTCTAAATTTACTTACTTTAGACTAATTTCTGCTATTTGGTGACGCAGTTTTGCGCTGGAGGCGATTTGTTGAAGCTGCTCTACTTGAATGGTCCGCTCTCAGAAGATAATGCTAAATATTACGTCTTGGAAGTTCTTAAAGGCTTGAAAATGCTACATTCTCGAAATGTCCTGTACAGGAATCTGAAAGTAAGCAATATCCCTACGAGAAATATCTAATTCTTCACTAAATAGCCTGAGAATCTGCTTTTAGACGTAAATTATGAAGTCTACTTCTCTGATTTCGGTCTGTGCAAAAAAATGAAGGAGCCTGATGCTCTAAACTATACAATTTGTGGCAATCCTGAGTAACAATCCTTTTCTTTAGCTTTGTATTTATTATGGCTCTAAAGGTTATGCGCTCCAGAAATTTTTAAAAATGAAGGGTACTCTTACTCTGTAGACCACTATAATATCGGGACTCTCACCTACGAGCTGATCTTGCAGAAAACACCATTTGACTCCAAGAAAGATCAAAGCGACCTGCGCGATGACGTCTTGACAAAGGATGTCGAGATTCCGGAGCACTTGAGTCCAGAGCTAAAAGACTTCCTCAAAAAATTGCTCAACAAAGATCCAAAAAGTAGGCTCGGGAAAAACGGGGTCGATGAGATCATGAATCACCCTTGGCTAAGGAGCAGGTCTGGAATTCCCCTCAAAACCTCTGTGTTTAGTTTGCTGAAGATATTGACCCCTTGTGCTCAGGACATTGACAAAAACGTTGACATTGATGAGGTTTCACCAAAATGGTACGATGAAAGCGCCATGATTCGGACGATGCATGTGGATCGGTTTTCTTTATACTCGAAGCAGGCCACGATTCGTTCGGATGTGATTTCGATAAGGTCAGTCAGCAACTACGATCAGGACGAAAGCATCCTACAAGAGAACCAGTTTCAGTTAAAACTATATAAAAAGCTGATCTCCATGGCAACGAATATCCCTGATGAAGTGGGCCCTAATAACCGAGTTAACAAGGCGGATGATGGTCCGCTAATGAAGATAAAATCTCCGATGAGTGTGAAAGTGACCAGCAGATGCGAAGATTTTAGTAGTAAGCTAGCTGAAGAGGAAGGGGAGGATTGGAGAGAACTGAACACTCAGGAAGACCACTTAAACAGAGTGCCTTTATGTGGATCTCAAACGAAAATTTTCGATAAGCTGAAGAAAACGCAAGCTATAGCTTAACTTTGGAATTCGTATTAGAAATTTTTTTGAATGTTGTAAATTGCTGGTATTAAATTATGTCGAACGGAATTTTGAGCATTTATACGCAGAAGTTGAATGTATGTAAAAGGATATTCTCTTCTTAGCTTTACTTGGTTGTAAAGATTCAAATTATTATGTCGTATTCAAAGTATTTATCGAAATTTGATGATGTTTATTAACTCTATCAACACTATGTTATCATTCAAATTATTATTTGTCATACTTCGATTCTGAGGCAACCTCTAAGAATTTTGTGCCTAAGGAAAGTAGAAGATGTATACTCTCAAGAGAGTCAATGAGTACTCCAGAGATTCAGATATTCATAGCATCATATTACTGTTGAGTTAATAGTCAGAAAAAGTTTGAGTAACAGTTTGGATATACCCGATATATGCATTTTATTGGAATTGAGCTAACCATTAAAGTTATATACTTAAACTAATGAATTAGTTACTCATATCTACAGATTTATATTCTAAGGGTGCTCCCATACTAGGAATCTATTCATTATGTATTGTTAGTTGAAATCCAAGATAATCCCGTTCGTCAGCGATTCTTTTGAAGGACAAGGCACCATTTCTATCGTCGTGACTAACCCAAAATGGTCTGACAGCTGAGTCACTTGCGGGTGCTGAGCATAAAATTGCTCGACCCGACTCGCCTTCTCCTTCACACGGAGCAGACTCGACTTCTTCGCTAGTTGGACTTCTGGCGGTAAGAAGTCTATGCTTTTCATCTCCTTTGGAGTAATTTGGAAAATATAATCCAAACACAGATTCGTACAGTAATCCACCGCATGAGTCAATACCACCTCATCAGGCTCTTCCGTGCCGTCTGGACCAATCCTGCTCACTCCATACGTCGGAGGGAAAATCCCCAGCGACTCAAACACCACGTCAACAATCTTATCTTCATGGTTCTTGCTTAATATTGCGAGCATACTCTGGTACTCGTTGCAATAGCCCTTCCTCAGCGGTAACTGATAGAGCTCCAATGGTCTATAGTCGATTTTGAGCTCTTTGGCATTAAAATAAGGATTTCGCGCATCAACATTGAAATCTCCGCAGAGCATGGCGATGTCTCCTTCAATGAATTCCTTTTCTAGAACTTCATCCAAGAATTTTCTAAATGCAAGCAATTGATCTCCTCTCGCAACGTAGGTTTCAAGATCATACTTTCCACCATGAGTGGCTTGCGTATGCGTCGTAAAGACATGGATATGATGACTTCCCACCGCGATTTTCGCGTAGAGCACGCCTTTCATAGCCGCACCATCAGCCAGAATGGAATAAGGGTATGCGCGGAATCTACTCTTGACTATAGGAAGTCGGCTGAGGATTAACAGACCGCCGTCGGAGATATAGGCGCTAAACATCGGAGGATTTGGAGACTCACAAAAGTACGCGACTCCTTTCTTTTGAGCAAGCTTGATGAGCGATTGTTTTCTCCTGTTCCAGAACCCCAGTGCCTCTTGCAGACAAATGATGTCGTAGTTATCAAGGAGATTGATAAATTCGTTCATTCTGGCGTTTTTGTAGTCATTCTTATTGGTTTTTATCAGCGGAGGACGCAGGAAAATGTTGTATGTAAGCAATCGGACTTGGCTTAAGGAACATTGATTCACTCTTGTGCGATCAGAGGCTTGGATGGAGTCTAAGTTACGATAATTCCCATCGCTTTCGTCCCCAAGGAGCAGAGCTGAGAGCTTTTTCAAACTTTCGACCATATCCGAACTTTCTGAGTGTTCTTTGTGATATTATTAAGCATCTCCGATAAAATCTAATCGAATTTCGAATTACTGTACTGTTAATCTCGAGGGCAAATAGCTGATTAAAGACGGTCTTTATACACGCATATCGCACATGAAGAAAGGATAGGGACTAACAACAAAAAAAAATAGAAACAAAGAATTAGTAATCAATGTCGTTTGTATAAAACACAGACTGTATTTTAGAAGGGAGTTTTCTTTCTTTGACCCATTCTTCGAACTCGGTGAGTGTTAGAGGACCAACAAACTTCTCTTTTCGTAAGGTCTTGCCTTCGATAACTGAGACAACTCCTTTGCGAGTCGAGAAAAACACGTCTGAGTCTTTATTATAGGATTTTATATGACCTAATTGCTGTTTTATGATCTCGTTGGAAGCTGTATAATAGGTTTCGATCTTAAACGAGTCCATGTCAACCGTGACCAAATTTGTGCAACTGCAATTGCAGCTGAGGTCCTCTTGTAGCTGCTGTTGTTTCGTTGTCTCGACTAATAAGAAAATGTTTTCGAACTGCGGCGTAGACGCCAAAAACTTCGTTTTTGGGCCAGAACCAGCAAAGTAATCGATTTTAATGGTATTTATTTCAACCAGCCCTTGATCTACCATCTTCCATTGAGAGATATAATGACCTCGCTCTGACAGCCGAGAGTATTCGATGATGAAAGTCTTTTGGTCTGGGTCGTACCGGTGCAATTTCTGAACGATTTTATCAGAAAAGTTTTGGTCGATTCTGGAACAGATTTGCTTGGTTTTCAAATCAAAGACCACAAAAATTGCTTTTGAGTCTCTCCTTCTGAAATTGATTTTTGTGTGATTTTTCTTTGTTTCCACATTAATCATAAAGGCAATAAGGTTTTGCTCTTTGATCTCGAGGACCTGACTAGCAATTTCTCCGTGGACGCCAAGATCAACGAGGAGAGTTTCTTCGTTGTTTGCTATGATTCGCTCTACCAATGTTACCGACGGTTCATTTTTGAGAATCAGAATTGAACGCGAGTCCATAGACCAGCTTGCTGAAGATTTTTCATTCAAGGCAGGCTTATATGTCCCATTTAAATAGCAGTAGGTATATAATCCATTATCAGTGTGTATTAGTAGCTCATTCTTCTGAATCCCAGCAGAGAGGTCCAAAACAGCAGACTGAATTTCGGTTTTTTTGATAACTTTCCACGTATTTAGTTTGACGATAAGCAGAAGTGAACTTGTATCTTCATGCTTCGAACCTTTCTGCTGGAAGCACAATGCGATGCAGTTATTGCCAATTGATAGGGAGTTTTTCAATTTGTAGTTGTCGGATTCGAAGAGAGTGACTTTTCCAAAAGGTTTTTGGCAGAAAGCGGGGGAATGAGGATCATTGGTAGGGAGGTCGATGTAAGTGTCGATCATTTCAACGTTTTAGTTTATGAAATCTAAGGAGTTGAGTGGTTCCGTGAAAATGAGACAATTTTGATTAAGAAAGTCAACAAGGAGAGAAATATCAGATCGCTAACGCTAAAACACCCTCAAATAATTTTACGATTCATGATTTCGGAACTTTTGTTGCAGGAAGTAGTTTAGGGCAAAAGAACAGCTTTTGATCAGTATATTTTTAATTTAAATAGGGCAATAGTGAAATACCGGTAAATAAAAAGAGAAGAATCAAATGCATCTACATCTGCGTTTGTCGAGTCCAACAGCCAGCCAGCAGCTGAATGATCCAGAATTATATCTTATAGATGAATAACCAGGCCAGAGAGGTGGCTCAAAATTTCTTTTCGAAAACGAGCTGTAATTTAATGTGCTTCAAACACCCTCTTTTTAAGAAAATAAATTATTGCTAAACAAGAAAAATACCCATTTATAAATTTCAAAATCAGGCTAGGTCCTCTTTGCTTATTGGGATTAGATAGAGTTTTTCTTGGGTTTACTCCACGCAGAATGCAAGCAGGTCACTAAGTTGCTATGAGTTACATAATTTCTCAAAATTTAGATAGAGTCTATACTCGCTAAGCAAAATTTAACGTTTATCCAAAGAAAGCACCAAATTATTAGAATCGCAAGAATTAGAAACTCAACCATATGCAAATTTTAGTATTTAGCATACCCTATCAAATTCATCGGTAATGCTTCCAGATTTCCTCTCTCAATCATGTGTGTCATATCAAGCGAATTGTTAGTTTTCCAAAACAGCACGTTTTTGTTCTTCAAAAGCCCTTTCTTAGCATCAGCAACCAACGCCGCCATCGGTTTCGCCGTATAAACTACCTCTAATTTTAATCCTTCAGTCTCTTTTACGAGCCTCATCACCTCACTCAATTCCTCAGTCTCCACAGCGTAACCTCCTCCGAAGTAGTCATTAACTACTTGCACATGAGGGTTTGAATGGTCCTCAAGATGAAAATCTCCTTTCTTTTTCAAAAAGTCAACAGTTTTATTCATTAGCAAATGGAATCTGTCTTCGCCCCAGATTTTAGGGTCTGTGACTCTAATTGCTCTAACTAGCGTATTCTGCTTGGCAATTTTCAGACCGATAGCGACTCCAGCCACGGATCCAAAGGTTCCTCCAGCCATATATATTACATCTGGAGGCGGAAGTACACCCTCTTTGATTTGTGCATCCAACTCAAGCGCTCCGTTGATAAGACCGAGCACACCGAGTTCGGATGTCCCACCAGGAGGAATGAGGTAGGGGTAGATACCTTCCTCCTCCTTGTATGCTTCCATGAGCTTTGATTTAACCTCTCGGAAGTTCTCTGGTGTTACATAATGCAAGTCAGTTCCAAGTACAGTGTGGCAAAGCAAGTTATCGTGGCATGATTTAGTTCTTGGCTGAGGGGTCAATAACGCTGTTGTGTTGAGACTGACTTCGCGAGCATACACCGCTGTAGCAAAGGCATGATTCGAGCCTACAGCTCCGAAGGTCAGGACTCTTTTTGCCCCTTTGCCAAGCGCTTCAGCGAGCAAAAACTCGAGTTTTCTCACTTTATTGCCTCCATAGACCTTCCCACTTAGACCATCCTCCTTGCAATACAAGTGAGGCACTCCGAGCATCTCACCGAGTTTATCTAGCTTGAGAACTGGTGTTGGAGCAATCATTAGATCCATATGAGGGACAACTCCTTTGAGTTTGGGTATCTTTTCAAAGAGGAGCATCAAAGGTCAATTTTCAGGGTAAAAACAGTTTTATTTGGAACTAAAGTTTCAGTTTGGAACTAAAATTTGTGAGCAAATTTTAAGAGGGTTTTTCTAAGTAAATAGTCTGAACTCTAACAGCAATCTAGTCACAATTGAGGGAAAAACTTAGAAATGTTATTGTAGTTCGTTCAATGAGCAAAGTTATTAGCCTTATGCTGTGCCATCGTCTTCTTCTTGAATAGTGGGTTGGCGATTCATAATAAAAGTTGACTTTTTCTGGTCTCTTCGAGGCGCTTTTTCTGGTTCTTTCTCAGACTCCTTTTCTTTTTCGTTTTCTTTTGGTTTTTCAGGCTCATTGCTTTCTTCCTGAAGCGCCTTGTTATACATCTCCTCCCATTTATTCATATTGTTTTGCAGGTTCTCACATGCGATGTCAAGCGAGCCACCAATAAACTCGTTGAAGGTGTCCCAGAGCGGCTTGATAATGAATTTAATGAACTGCATTTCCGCCTTAGCCATCACAGAAGGCTTATCTAAATTCAACATGTACGGAGTGACAGGAAGACCAAGGGCTTTTTCTTCTTCACTCTAGCAAAGGTGGGATATAATCAGGCGCTAGCCGAAGTAGAGGATGTACTTGTTTGATGAATTCCTTGTTAACTTGCACTGCGAAGTAGTATTCAAGCTCCCAGCTCTTCGTCGGACCACTGAGGTCAGAGGAATGGACAATCATACCAGTAATGACCTTTATGTCATCCTCAGACCATTCTTTTTTAAAAAAGCCATGTAATTATCACTTCAATAGTAGTTAAAGTAAGGTTACCTAAACCGCTGTCACCATTGCTATCTTCAGGCTTCTTCTCACCTCCTGCTCCTGGGAACTTCTTCTTTGAGTAGGATTTCGCTCTGTGAGGAGATTCGCTTCCCGCCATTTGCTTCAGTCCCTCAGTCAGCAGTTTAAGGTTTTTCAATTCATCAAAATGCTCTTTCATGTCGGTCGCAAGAATGCAGGAAATTATGATTTTTCTGATATCTTTGTAGTCCTCAGGCGAGAGGCTGGCAAGGATGTTATATGCTTCTTTGCTAAGCACTCTGAAAGTATAAGCAGCGTGATATTGCTCAAGGACCTATGGGAAAAACAATCAGACTTCTTATCATAAACCACATGGTATTCTCACCGCACGATCATGGTATGTAATAGCCACATCTGACCTAGCATTCACCTCAAAGATGTTAGTTTTGCCTCGGTGACCGACATCATGGCAGAAAGCTGCGACCAAGATACCCAAATTCATCAAGCTCGAGAAGTTATCTCTAAATCCGCAGTATTTAAGAATGTAGTAGCACCCATGCATAACTAACAAAAGAGAAAACAATCAACGATTCATTACAATGTAGTAGTCATTACCAGTGACTCCGTGGTCGTAATTGTGGAAAGGGTTCTTGTGCTGTGAGTATCCAGACTTGATTTGGAGGATGAACTCGCAGAGGATGTTTCGGTCAATTTCGAAATCAGTGATCAAGCCGAAATCTTCCATCATGTACCAGACGAGCCTTGATTTCTCCAAGTCGTTAGAGATTTTAGGGACATCGAAATTCCAATCTGCTAATTTCTTGTCATCGTCTTCGAAAACGTCGAGAGAGGCCGCGTTAAATATAACATATTCGCCAAAATCATCTTCTTGACGGCTTGGTTTTTTTTGGAATTTAGACTTTGTATTTGTCTCAAATCCACTAACGCTCTGTAATTGGAGGAAAGAAGGCATATTATCAGGAGACAGTTTCAAATATTTCGCTGAAAACTTGCGGATCCATTGTCTAGAATAAAAACCTTGTTTATGAGTTGAAAAGAAGCGAAGGAATGAACCTGGATGGAGTGACTTGCCGCTCAAGACCGCCGGATTCGTGAGGCAAGTATTCCGAAATTCTCGTTTCTTTGAGCGATTCAACCGTCTTAGAATTGAATAAATAACTCAGCAGATACACATCAAAGTACCTGAGGGTTCAATTTGGCATCCGAGTCTTCCTCCGAAGTTTTTAATGTTAATTTCTTCGCAGTCAGGAGTTTTTTGACAGATCTTCTGATGGTACTGATACTTCGATTTCTCAGGCTGAGGGATGGCATCTCAAGAAGGAACTCATCGTTTGGATCCTCCAAACTATTCCAAGGCGTTCAATGTTCAAAAAAGTTAGAAAAAAGCAAAATCTACCTCTGTCCAGAGCCAAAGATGATCGAAAAGCTTTGTATGTTTCTAATTCTTTTCGAGGTTGGATTTTTATCTTTCCTTCTAATGACCAACTGGAATTTCTGATCGTTGATGAAGTGCTCTGACACAACAATCGGCTTCGTGCTTTTTTCGGCTTCGTTCAGAGTCTGCGTAATCTTGGTGAGGAAATCGAAGTTTGGTCCCAGGACGATTAAATGCGAGCGTGTGCTTGGAATATACAGGAAATTTCCTGCTGCAACGTATTTCCTAATATCAATTATTCATGATAAGCAAACCTCACGAGTTCCGTTTTACTTCAAATTCTCCGGAACTGGGACGTTTTGATAGAAAAGATAGAAATTGCTATCAAAGTCCAGGCAAAATGCCTGAGAATTATGCGCCTCGTAGTGTCTTTTGATGTTTTCGAACTCATGCTGCTCGATTTTTGAATATTTCTTGTTAAGCCTTGCCCATATTTTCGAGATCTAAAGCAAACCGTTGCTTCAAAGCAGAGGGGTAGTAATGTACCTCTTGTGAGTATGAGTGCATATCCACTTTGAAATTGTTCTCTATTAGAATCGAACTCGGCGAAAGGACCTTGATATCGATCCGGTGTTTCTATACCACAGAGGATTATTTTCATACAACGTTTAGGAAAAATCTACCGATTGTAAGGCATCCTTTTGCGTCAATTTCCTCTCCTCAGGTGGAGCATTAGGAAGATGAATCGTACTAGTCAATGATGAGAGAATTATAAAGATGCGCTTTTACCATTCCGCATTGAAGGTGATAACCAAATCCTCTTGAAGGTGCCTCAACAGCACCTTCCTAGCGAGATCCATATAGTCCATTCTTATAGCTTCCAACGGTCGAAGGATAACGTCTTGGCTACTAAAATTACTGCATGAGTTTTCTTACAGCTAGGAAAACGTACATTTCAAAGGCTTCTGGGAAAAACACCTTATCAAGGGTATCTTTAATCACCTGGAAAATATTTGGAAACTTCAACCCCAAGTCATACTCCAAGAATTTTCTAAAAGAACATGAATCGTTCATGGTAATTCTGAAGGAATGTTACTCTAGCAATATGTTATCTGGACAGTCAGTCAGGATCATGCAGTCTTCAAAATCGCTGAATACGAACCTAATAGCGTAAATTTCTTCAATAGGTGTTTCAGTCTGCACGCCTTTTTCTATTTTGTAGACATCTTCGAAGAACGTCTTGAGCGCTGTTGTGTTTCCCAGGTTGATTTTAGCCCATTTTTCTGAATGACTAGTGGTGAATTGCTCTTCGATTTCCTTTGAGATTGTCTCCTTTGCGCTCTGAATAAGGAGTAAGGCTCAGAGCGAGGGAATTCTCTTACTTCTGACAAGAATTGCTTGTCGATCTGGCAAAACACTTTGGCAATTTTTGATTTTTCCTGTGGCTTAAAGGAGACCAAATTGAAAGTTCTTGTTTTGAAGATCCCATTAAAGTAAGTTTCCAAGAACTTGACCACATTCATCTCGTCGATGACGTGATTAAGCGCAAATAAGTAGAGCATGGTTATGGTATTTTGTGCTTCCTTCAAATAGGTTAAGTATCAATGGTGTTACGTGGGTTACTTTGCATCCTCTGACCAGCTCAGTCATGCAATGAGGTGCATTTTTCTTGGAATGTTGGCTGAGGTGTGTTCTGATATGGGTGTTGAATTATAAAATGAAGCAGAGGATGTATTTACGGAGAATGAGATTCAGCCTCGCTGACGTTGAGTATTTCGAGTTTATTGATGAGAGTTTTGACTTTAATGAGTTCGCTGAGGAGCTCCTCTCTGATGTATGGTTGTCCCGAATTTTGAAACTCTTCTAAGAGATCATAAAATCGTTTTGTAACCTCCATTTTTAAAGGTAGCCTGAATAAAATTCGAAATATTTTGTTTTGAAAATGAGGATTTGAGCAGGCTCATTCATTAATTTTCATGATTTAACACTAATAGAGATAGACCAAAGAGGAAAAGGATCAAACTTTTGCAACAAAATGGTGGCTTGCAAGGGGTTAAATAAGGGAACTTAGCTAAACGTGTCGGTTTTATTTTGAATCTGAATGCACATTGATTCCTATACAGCCGCAGTAGGACAGCAAATAAATATTACTAAAACGTGTTTATAAAAGTTTGCTTCTCATTTCCACCGTATGGCAACAAATACTGCTAGTCTGTAACATTTTTTAAAATCAAATCATCTAATGACGTGTATCTCCTTCGCCATGTCCCTGCCATTGATGATACTCCTCCCACCCTATTCACAAATCCCAAAAATTACGGCAATCAACCGAAATTTTTTTACTTCTATTTAGCTCCTCTAAACATTTCGCTGCGTTCTCCCGCTTAGCCTTTTGGGTTTCAGAATTCGTGGCTTTTTGCTCTGCAGTAAGGCTTGTAGTCCCAACTTGATCGAAACCAATCCCTCCTGCTATCATACTAAGCATACTCATATTCTTCTCGTGCTCCAGCTCCTGCTTCTTTTTGAGGAAGAAATCATCGAACAACGAGAGGTTTTTCGATATGTTTTCCATCGAGCTGAAAACAAAACTGGTTCGGAGCTTTCAAATCACAGTTAATTTACAATCAGCCTGGACCTAATAGCTTACATGTTTCGCTTGCTCATGCAATAATGATTCTAATTGGTGTTTCACGTCGTTCTCTGACACTAATTCATTATAATGATCAGACACGAACTGCTGAGGATGGTTTACTCTTGGTTGAGGAGCCTGAAGAGGCGTCAGCAGAAACGCTTTTCCCTTCGATTTGGGCCGGTTTGGTTAGCTTCTTTTCTGGAGAGCCTTTCCTCTGGATGTGGACGGTCGCGAATTTCACGTAGTCTACAGGCATGTTAGCTGCGAAGAGAAGCTTGGAAGTACCTTTTAAACCGGAAATGAAAGTCACCGCTTCCCTCAATTTGTCTTTCAGCCCCTATGGTGGCTAAAGTTAAAAGAGTGAGTCCTGATTAGCTACCTTATTTTCGTTGAGGAAAGCCTCGAAGATCTTTTCGTCCAGCTTATCGGTGAATGCACCTTGGTAAAAGAGGTTGACGAATTCGCTTGAAATTTTTTGGATCTCGCTCATATTTTATTTTCGATCAAATTTTTTTTCTTGATTACAGTTGCTGTATTGGGGTAAAAATCTAAACATCAAACGGCACACCTTTGAAGAAAATCAAAAATCCAATGTTATTGCTTATCAACGAAGCTAGCCTGAGGGCTAACAAAAGAGAAAAGCCGTGATCAAGGAGGAAGTAGGAATTATAATGGAAAACGCTAGTCAGAATTGCTTGGTTTTTTAAGTTTCATAGCGACAGGATAATTACGAATAAATAAATTTTTTATTTCGGATTCGCATGCAGCAAGTTGAGCCTCTCACTGAAGACGAGTTAAACGAAGTATATAACTGGGTCGACGAAATTCCCCTCTCGAGGCCGAAGAAAAACATCTCAAGAGATTTTTCAGATGGAGTTTTAATGGCAGAGATAATTCACTACTACATGCCAAGGGTGATTGATATTCATAACTACAATCAATCTCATTCAACGCCAGGCAAGCTGTATAATTGGGAGACATTAAATAGTAATATTAATGTTTTTTAGATAAAGCGTTTAGGAAATTGGGGTTTCAGATCGCATCAGAAGATATTGATGATGTGGTGAATGCTCGGCCTGGAGGAATTGAGCGAATTTTGAAGATTGTACGGTCAAAAATACAGAAATCTCTGCAGCGTCAGAGAGAAAATCCTGCTGCGGCCAGCCCTCTCAAGCGAAAATCAAAGGCTTCACCCAAAAGTCAGAGGCAAGTGACCAACGGAGTTGATTCTGAGCAAAAATCAGCACAAGATAGGTATGGATAGCTTTTTTTGGATATAAATATGATTGCTTGCAAAGTGGAATCAAAGGAGTACAAACTGACCAAGATAATACAATCGAAGAGCTGAGAGGAACAGCAGAGGTAATTAATGCGATTATAATGATTTGTAAGAGCTTGAATTGAAAGATTTTGGCCATGAAAGTCGAGAAGCTGGAACAGCTAATCGATCTTAAAGAAGGCAAGATCCAAGTTTTGCAAGAGAAATTAAAGCAAATTGGTCTCTAATCTGAGTTGCTGTAAAATCTATATCAGAGTACAGTTAAATTTCACTCTTTTCTGTAACAAAATATATGCACGGCGGAAAATTTCTAAATTCTTAAGCGAGGAAAATCACATAAGATTCATGGCTTTACTACAAATTTGATTTCTAGCGTGCAACTATCATCAACGAAATCGTCTACTATGTTGTTTGTTTTTTTTTTGTCTTCGGAAGGGATTTCAGACCAATCGGGTAAAAAAAGAGACTGTTTTTAAACAAAGTTAGTTTCTCCAAGTTGGTTAGTAATGGACAATTCTCTAACAAAAGTTAACCACAGCAAAAGAGACTGTGTTTCTCGTTGGAAGCACATCTGTTTAATGTTTAATTTGACTAAACAGGACGAGTCTTTCCGAGCTACACATATCCGAAAATGAATAATGAATAAAATACTGTGTTGATTAACAGATATGCATCCTCAGAGATAAGCTAATATATTATTGTTCATATTCGCGAGCACCCAGCAGATTAAACTTTGATGGATTGGTTTGAGTCTATTTCCTCAGTTGGCAATTCATCAAACTGAAGCTTTACATCATGAGCAAAAGGCATTAACTGCTCAACAGCCTACGAATG
>ENA-UOTX01001279-UOTX01001279.1-compost-metagenome-genome-assembly--contig:-NODE-1279-length-20018-cov-14.446016_pt1 | contig 20018 bp, 16 predicted proteins | sample MGYA00238143_ERZ746982 | MGnify/ENA primary metagenome ERZ746982 (study PRJEB28758, sample SAMN06268862) | compost metagenome | isolation source: single cell | place: USA: California, Emeryville, Joint... | reverse complement strand
CTCACGCTTTCAAATATTGCAAAAATTTTCACCTCAGCTATTTATCTTCAATGGTCATTCTGGGTAGTTGTCGTCAGCTTGGTATGGCTAATTGTCACACTTATCGTAGTGAAGACGAGTAATAAAGATTATTGCTTGGCTAAAAAGGTTCGGAGGAAGAAGCATAAAAACGCATCAAGAAGTTGGTTGAGCAAATTTTTTATGTACTTCGCAGTGATACATCCGCTCTTGGGCATTTACTTCTACGAAGGCACTTATGCTACTAGTAAGGCATTTAGAGCATTGATTTACTTTGTGCGAGTGATGAGTCTCCTTGGAACCTCAGCAGTTTTCATGAGAAATCCTGATACGAAAGATGTAATCGCATTTAATATTATTTTTTATTTGGTAATGATTAACTCTTTGACTCTTAGAATTCAGAGGTGACGTTTGAAGGCGAGATATTCTCATTAGACATTTATTTGATGCTCGCTCCTTTGGTTGTGGTCCTTCCAATCATGTTTATCATCCAAAAGGCTTTGTCGAAACCTAAACCCAAAAAAGCCGCCCGAGCAGGTGAACGGGATAAACAAGCTTTACAAAGGTAAATCAATAGAAATTTTGCACTTTCTTCATCAATAAATAAATAAAGTGGGAAGAGTACTTCAGGTTTTACAGTTGCTCAGGAGCCGAAGAAGAGAAGCAAGTTCGTTACCATTATTGGGGTTACTTTGGCCATACTCCTTGCGGTTGGAGGAATTATCGCAGCTCTCACAATCTCGATTCAGATAAATTCAAACCAGCAATTATCTTGGGCTGCTAAATTCACCAAATCAATTGCTCAAGATATACTGGTTTCGCCACTTTTGACTCTTGCGCTGAATGGCATTGCTTTACAATTTATAAGATACGGAAGATGTGTCAAAAATGTAGCTAAGGTCCTGACCGATGAAACAATTTTAGAGCTATCAGCAGGACTCGGAGATAGAACTTTTCGAATGAAAAGTAACAGGGTTACGGTATGTGTTTCTGCTCACAACTAATTTGTAATCATCTATTAGAAATTGAAACCGACAAATCTTATCGAAGGACAGTGGGAATCAAACCTGTCTCCAGCCATGATAGAACAAGCGAAGAAAGAGAGCAATCACTCGTCCAAGGAAGTTCAATTGCCGGATTTGAGTCATGCAAGTGATGTCGATAGAACGATGAATCCAAATTTTCTACGTGATTTCGATGAAGGCCATCATCAACCAAATATGAGTTCTTTCCATGAAACTACAAACCGGAGGGAAATCAACTCCCAAAGGAATTTGATTTCAAAGCGTATTTACTTGGAGGGGTCAGAAGCTCAAGAAAGAGAGGGAATCAAACTCCGCAGACCAAAGAGATTGAAGCAAAATACTCACAGTACTACTGATAACACTCGCCAATATTTAGATCAATCACAGCTGAAACTACCACAAAACCGAAACCCTCGAAAAAAATCTATACTTAGGATCCTCTAGAGAAATGAAAAATGAAAAGATATTAGGCATGGACTCGCTTCTTGTTTTGATTTTTTTTTTTTATTTATCATTTCTTTAGGATTGAATTTCATCAATAAAACTCATTTTCATTGGATATAAAAAAATTTAGCTGATACATAGCTTTATTTGATTTGAGAGACAATTTTGCAGAATATCATCTCTTCCCAAGCTTGAGAAGGTTGGAAGAACAAAATTCTAAAAGAAATTTGAGATTGGATACGAAATAATTTTTGCTTTTTTTTGAAAAATACCTCATTTTTGCTTTCAGCAATAGACAGACTTTCCGCAGGGTTTGTGATCATTCGAGGTCTGCTGAGGCCATCGGAGATCAAGTTCTTACAACTTTATTCTACAGATGCTACATCACAAAAGAATCATAAAAGAAAGAGGTTCAAAAAATAGATTAGTTATCATCTAAAACAAGTTTATCCGGGTTAGTTGATATGAGATGCATACAGAGGTTGGATCTGTCAATACTCAGCCTGAACTTAAAAAATATCTCATTGCAGGCTGAAAACTCAACAAAAGAAATATGAGGAAAGATTTTCAAATTAAGAGAACATCCGTTATCTCCACATGGAGGTCCTTTCCTTAAAGGTCAGAATCTAGAGGGAGTAAAACCTAACTTATTGAGCAGAAAGATCAGACTCAATTTCATCGAAAGGATAAGAAGAGAGTTAAAAATCAAATTTCTTTGGATCGAAATACAGATTAAAGCTGAACGACAATTTTCCTGAAGCGCTGATGCGTAAGTTGGATGATCATGTTAATTGAAAATAATTTTTCTCTTTACTAAGTTATCAAAACTATTTACATACAAGAGCAAAGCAAACTTTGTTTTATTTTGATACCTAAGGTCAATAGAGAAAGATAGATTATTTAGGCTGTTTTAGAAGTTTAGCTATCCAATTCAATAAGTAAACCCGATTCCTCGATTAAATTCGATATGAGAGATAGGAATTCGATAGATATCGACTTGATATCATTGAATCAAATTAGTATCCTAAGTTGAAAATGCTAAAAAGTAGATTTGGATATCTGGGTGATATGCTGAAGGAACTTGTTTGCTATTTGATTGGTAGCAATAAGAAGTTCTGTCAGGAGAAAATCGGCTTTGAAGCGATCTTTGTGAAGCTAAATTAAAATTTTTCAGAAATTCGAACGAATCTAGCAGAGCTTTAACTCATGAAAGCCAAGGAAATTGGAGGTTTCATGATGGATTTGTACAAACCATTCACAAGCACATCAATACATTATTAGGGATGGACGATATGAAAAGCAAGAATCAAAGGATGAAGATGTTATTCATGGATTCGATTATTGGTTCATTTACAGATTGCCTATTAAATTATAGCTGATTGTAGAAAAAAAACTATATTGCTTGAGGGGATCTAGTATACTGACTGAATTCTTTTCCTCAATGAAGAAAACGATAAAAATTTCTTAGAAGCTCATTGAAATATTATTATCGTCGCGACTGCCATTCTTAATTTAAGTAGAGGATATTTGTGCAGCTTTGTGAAGCAAACAGCATGCCAAAAAATTTGTTAATTTAGTTGCAATAAGTTAGTTGTAACACTAATGGAGATTGCTCAGGACACCTACCAGTCTGTGATAATGCGATCTCTTTCTGTGTCGAATGCTCCATCCACAGTGATTGCAGTAGATTTTCACCTACTCGCATCTGTGCAGATGGAGAATGTGTTTCTAAAAGTTGCACTACTGATGCGGATTGCAATGTTTCCCCCTCAGCCTATTGTGAAGATAGCTTTTGCAGACCTTGCAAAACGTTAGACAATACTGGATGTAATTCCGCATTAGCATCTAAATGCGTTTCTTCTCCAGCGTACTCTTGCGCTGCTTGTACAAGTCCTTCAGATTGCACTCATCTCATACCAGCAGCTCCATATTGTAATGGAGGTGGCTGTGGTTCCTGCCTGGAGATCGACAACGGTGGTTGCAACTTAGTTACGAATTCCAAATGCGTTTGCACCGGTCCGTCTTGTGATTGTGAGCCATGTTCATCTAATTCAGAATGCACTCACCTTACTGACTCTCCATACTGCAACAATAGTAGATGCGGTGTTTGCCAAATGAGTGACAACATTGGGTGTGGAACATCATCGGCTTCAAAATGTGTTGATACTGGATCAGCATATGCATGCACGACTTGTTCTAGCGATACAGATTGCAACCATTTATCTGCAACCCATTACTGCAATTCAGGTACTTGTGGTGCCTGCAAAACTAGTGACAATAGTGGGTGTTCATCTGTAACAACTTCTAAATGCATATCTCTTCTTTCAATTGCTCAATGCACCGCTTGTGCTATAGATTTGGATTGCAATCATCTTTCATCAACTACCTACTGTAACAATGGAACATGTGGTTTATGTAGCACAAGTACCAATGCTGACTGTAGTGCTCCGCCTGCTCCAAAATGCTCGATATCTTCTGGTTCTACCTTCTCATGTACAACTTGTTCTGACGACTCAGACTATGCTAACTTTCTCTCTACTTCATTCTGCGAAGGAGGTTCCTGTGTCACATGCAAAACCAGTGACAACAGCGGTTGTACTCCACCGAATTCAGTATGTGTTTCCTCAATTCCAAGTGGGAACATATGTACATCATCCCCTACATCTTCTTCTTGTCCCAACAACAACAGCCCTCCGATTGGAGGCACACTTGGTGTAACTCCTACAACTGGAGGAATTCCTCTCTCAACAAGTTTCACAGGAAATCTCAATGGGTGGCTAAGTCAAAATGGAGGAACACTTACGTACGCTCTAGAATGCTCTAGAATATATCAAGGGAACTCCATTATCTCCTAGTCCAGTACAGATTTCAGATTTCTCGTCAGATACTCAATATAACTTCTATTTACCTTACACAGGTGTTGCCACAATACGAGCGACCATCTCGGATCAATTAAATTGTTTAACTATTGTTTCAGTGGATGTGTCACTCAACCTTCTTCCTCCAAATAGTACCGATTTATTGCAATCAGCAATAAATTTGTTGACTTCGATATCACTTGAAGGAACTTCTGATTTTGTGATTAGCGCTCTAAATGACCAAATAAACATTGCCAACCAACTTTTACTTTGCAACAATAACCTTAACAGTACAGAATGTACTACAGCTCAAATAGCAAGTTGTGATTCATTATCATCATCTTGTTCAAACCAAGGTGAATGTACTCAATTATGGTGTGTCTGTAATCAAGGATATTATTTGAAAGGTTGCAGTTTAAGCCAAACTGATTATGATCTTCAAACCCAGCTTAGAGAGACCTTAATAAATTCAGCTGTCACAAGCATGAACACCCAAAATATTCTAGAAATGATGAGTATGATAAATGCACTTACCCAAGAGCCATATCTCAACAGCAATAGTACATTGAATATGACGCTCAAAGCTGTAACTCAAGCAATCCAAGTTTTAAATTCCTCTTCAAGCAATAATCCAAACATTTCGAATGAGATCCAAGCGATCGCAGATGTTATTTCTAACAACTTCGATCAGATTACTACGGCCTCTACAATAATTTTTCGTTTCAAGCACTTAATAGACCTTATGACCAACTGCAACAGTTATTAGGCATATTTGTCGAGTCCTCAGGCAACACTTTAGGCACTCAATTAAACATTAGCACAAATGCATTTTTGATGTATATGGGGATTTATAGCTCATCTCAGCTGAATGACTTACAGCTCAATGTCAGTGATAGCGCTCCTCAAATTCAAATCAGTTCATTACAAAATCAAGACTCCCTCCCTCCTGAGATCGCCATCTCAAAAAAGACCCTCTATGGTGCGATTCTTCACCTGCTACAAATTTCACATTAGAATTCAAGAATGCACAAAATTTGGAAGATGTCAAGGTCAACGCGTCCATCTTGGTCACCTATCCACAAGATGTCTTTGGCCAGGTCGTTTGCCCAGTGATGTGTCGGCGCAGTAATGATCCTAGAGGTAATACGGCCTGCTTTTGCGAAGATATCTCAGTTTTCAGTGTGAAAAGCCTACTTGGTAGGCTTTACAGTGAATCAAATCTGCATCTTCTTACACTTGAAAATATGAGGAAAATTTTCTCGAAAGCTATTTTTTCACAGTGGTCATTCTGGGTCGTCATAGTTAGCTTATTCTGGTTTGTTCTCACTCTTATCGTAGTGAAGACGTGCAATAAAGACTATTGCTTGGCTAAAACATTAAGAAAGCAGAAAATTAAAACCTTGAAACGTAGTTGCTTGAACCAATTTTTCTTATACATTTTAGTGATACATCCACTGTTGAGTATTTTCTTTTACACAGGTAGGTATGCTAGGAGCAAAGCATTACGAGCTTTAATTTACTTCGTGAGAGTGATGACTCTTCTTGGAACTTTGGCAGTTTTCATGAAAAATCCTGAAAATATAGAAGTAATCAATATTGATAAATTATCTATAACTTTGTTTTCTCTGCATAGGCACCAGTGACATTCAGCGAAGAAATATTATCACTAGATATTCTTCTGATTCTAGCACCGTTGGCGAGCGTCACTCCCATCACTTTTATCATCAATAAGGCTCTCTCGAAGCCAAAACCTAGTAAAAAGAAGCAGTCAGCAGCTCAAAGGTACTTATGATCGTTATTTTGGCACTTAAGAAAACATTTTTTCTGATAAATAAAGTCAAGTTCAAACACAAGCGAGCACACCTCTTCCAAAGAGCAGAAGCAGGCTGGTCACTATAATTGGAATTATTTTAGCTATTTTTCTAGCTGTCGGAGGTGCCATCGCAGCTCTTACAATCTCACTACAAATCAACACAAAACAACAGCTATCTTGGGCTGCAAAATTCACAAAATCGATATCACAAGATTTATTTATCATGCCATTAGTGACTCTAGGGCTCAATTTTGCCGGCCTACATTGTTTAAAAAGAGGTCGAAGAATCAGTAAAATCGCTAAATTCTTGATTCATGAAACAGTAAAGGACCTATCGTTGAGTCTTGGTAGGAAAACCCTCCACCCAACTTCGAATGTGGGCCATGAAATGTTTCTTCAAGCTTAAATTGGCATAAATAGTCGTTGAGACCAACAGAGTCTTTGCATTTGGGAATTCAGTCTAATGTCAGCCTCCAAGCTGGGAACAATATCTCTCAGCCCAAGGCTGATTTAAACCCTCAAGGCTTAAACATTTAAGCACTATGGTCAAACCCATCCATCCTGATTTGGCAAGAGATTTAAATGGCAGTCAGCATCATTAAACATCAGTTCTCTTAATGAGAATCCCAATAATTCTTCTCAAGGAAGGCTATTCCCTTATAATCGTGGGAAAAAATATTTCGCAAATAAAAGAGAGAAACTTGGGACAATTTAAATCAAGCACTTTCCAGAAGCCCAGTGTTGAACCCAAAGGCAGCCAGATCACAGAATTTCTATATTAATGAATAGTTTAATGATGAAAAGAGATAAAAATTAGCTTAGCTTCAATACAGAAAATTTCTGATTACCATTCGGTGATTTGACTTTCAAAAATATTTTATGCTATTTCTAAGAACAGGTAAAATGAAGTAATCCAAAAGTGGCAGCTCCTGTTCGTTTGATTGAATTTATACCATGTAAAGAATTTTCTGACTTGAATAAGTATTTCAAAAAAAAAAAATCTTTGAACGATCCAACATGCTCCTACTCAATATATTGTTGATAGTATAACCCAACTCCTGTGGTGTAATTTTTGGAGAGGATCCGTTTCAATGAACTGAATGTATTTTAGAACTCTCTAGCTCTTCTTCCTCACAGTAGTGATTGTGACCTCAAACAGTTCTCTATTTTTATTAGATGAGGAAAAGGCTTTTGAGAGGATAATTTTGGTAAATCTATCAAAATTACAATGCTATGCATAAATAGATATGCATATTTTTTCGCTTACTTGTGGAGTCATGAGGCAACTGGCTACCTGAAATTGGAGGAAAGACTCTAAAGGTGCGCTAATATGTGCAATATTTGATAATAGAACGAATGACAATTTTGAATCAGAAAGAACTTCATAATAGATAATATTTTCTCAATGCTCATGGATCTATGCATACATTATCTCTATGAAATAGCCTGATGTGAATAAACAAAGAGTTGAGTTTTCCGTACCGACGTTCTGGAACAATCAGTCATTCATTTATATTTGTATCAGCTTAATCTCAGATGCTGATATTAATGGCGATACCTTTTGCTATAGACTCAATTTCTTGTTATAGTCAAGTTAAATTATTCTAAGTTAGGATAATAAACACAATTTTAGTCGGAAAGGAAATAGCCATATAAATATGAATTTGGTATCTTTCAAAAAAATTAAAGAGGGCATGATTTATGTCTATTTTTAATATTCAAGAAGGTTCTTTGCAACTAGCAAGTAAAATCCCTTAAAATCAGCTCAATTACCTTCATAAGCCTCGATTTTTAATTGATTGAAGAAATGCCAGCCGAAATATACTCTTTGCTTACAATTTTTGCTTAATCACTTGAATTAATAGAAGAAATAAATAGAAATTCAGGAGGTTTAACCTTCATAGGGATCTATCTTAAGCATATTGCCGATGCTTAATCAACTGGTGGCAAAGATTAGCATTATTTCAATAGTGGATAACTTCCTTTGGTATAGTCATTTGCTATGAGAAATTGTGAAGTTAACTTATTGAATTAAATTAACTTCGAACTCACTGTGAAGGCTCAAAAAAGACTTTTTGTATCGAAATGTTGCAGTTCTTAAATGAAATAATTTATTCGCTTTCTTAAGGAAATCACTCCATTGCGAAGTAAAGCGCCAACTTATTGTGAGAGAGCCGGCCAGAGAAACTGAGAATTCAAGCAACAAGCACAAACTATTGGATATTAATGAGGCATTAGATTGATTTTCTCCGTTAGACGATTTATATGCATCCGCTAATGTGGATATGCATATAAAACAACATTCCTGTGTGCTTTCAAATTACAAGGTTAATTAATTGTCCATATCTAACCAATATTCCACCTTTTAAACATAATTAGCATCAAACTCATTTGAATCTCTACAAAGATGCAGATTTTTCAATTGTTATAAAGATCAAGCATAAGTGTTTCTTTCTTTTAAAGCCACCTTGTTTTTTCGTGACTCGCGAATTTATTTTCTTAATTCTCAAACAATGTTAAATAACTCGTAGTTTTATCCCAACTATGTCGATCAATTTTAAGAATAGGGTATGCAATGCTCCTAGACCAAAATTCTGGACCTCTGTTTGCTCTCAAAAATTACCTATTTCTCATATTAGTTCTCGCAGCTTAATAATGAGTGAATCCCTATTTTGTGATGAATGAAACCACTACCGGAGTTATTGAGGAGCAGATTAATCCGTATCCGTCGTATCTTTGTAGAGTATTTCCTCTGAAGGAACTTTGACTTCTCTTGAACACAAAAAAACCTCAAATTGCTCGAAAGTTAGTTGAATGCTGCTTTCTTTCTTGCTGTGGCCCTGATTTGGTTGTCTCATGACCGTTTGGAAGGTTGCCCTCTGCATCTAAAGTGATATCGTTACCTATATTCATTTTAAGAGCCAAAAAAAGTTTTCCGAAATTTAATTTCTTCATTAGTGTGGAAACAATTGACTCATTGGCCAAGAACGGAAGATAAAATGTTAATAAGTTGACCATCTCTTCATTAGAGCTAATTTAAACACCGTGAAGGATTCTCTGTTTGCAGTTCAGACTTCTTTCTCAGCTTTTGATGAGTTTTGGGTTTTAATTGATCTCTGGAAGAGATTTAACATCTCACTTCAGAATATTAATCGAGTATTTTAAAAATCACCTTCCTTAATTATTCGGTTAACTACCTTAGAAATTGGAGAGTTCTCCAGCCTAATGCCTGCATTAATTGCCTTATTATGACTCAAACTATCAAGAAACCCACAGTTTGACATTTACTATATCTTTCGCAGCGACTTTGAAAACTGTATGTAGTCTCTATTGGCAATTTCCTGAATTTCAAAGCTAACGATTTGTTTCGATGCTAAATTCAGACAGTTTCGACATGAAGCACCTCTTTTTTTTTTTTGGTTGTGTTTGAACCGAAAGTTTTCTTTAAAATTTACGATTGCGCCTTTTCGAATAGTCTGACTAGTAGTGGTTTTTGGTATAATTCACGCGTCAAAGAGCCAGATACAGTTACTTCCAACAGGTCTCTTTAATTCTCGAGTCTGTTGATAAGCTTGCGACTTTAAATTATTAAATTAGACGACTCGAGCGAAATTTTAATTAGACTTACACGGATTTTTATTCAGAAGGGTTTCCTATCACCCTATGCTCAGACCATGCTGGTGCTCTCAAAATATTTTCACCTTTGTCGTGATAAGTTGCTTGGCCATAGTTAGCGTGCTTTCAGGTAATCATTATCAACATCACATACAGTTTTTCATCATTTTCGCAGCCCCTACTACCATTTCTTTGCAAGAATCAAAGTTGGTCTCGATAGGGCAAATCGCGCAGCAAACAACCATATCTACCAAATGTAGCTCTTGTACTACCACAACCCAGTACGGGATTAGTGCTTGGGTCTATAAAGTGAATTGGGTAAGCGGTTGGAACTCCGTGTTCCGAGTTTCTACAAACCCAGCGTAACAACCACTTTAATTTCACAATCAAAAATATTTTCAAGGTCCGATCTCGACGTTGGGAGGATAATTCTTTCAGCTCCGAATCTTTCGACTAGCACCAGTCTACTTTTCTTCGCCACGACAACATCAGATCAGTTTGGAGGGTGGAGCGGTTGGAAAAACGTAAAATAACTTACTTATTAAAAATATTTAAATCTTTCTTTTTAGGCTGCCGAGCCCACGGCGTTGCTTCAGGGTCAGTGGGTGTTCATGAGTATTTTCATTGACGTAGCCACAAACACGCAGTCTGGAATCAGATATTACCTCGATCAAACAAGCAAGACGAGTAATGTGATCTTTCAAAAGAGGAATACAGGGACGCTTCGTTCACTGAGTCCTTCGGCAGTTGTGTATTGGGGTGGAAAAGACCCTTTTTTGGACTATTGTAATTGCTGGATGCAATATGTAAGAGTGTACTGGGATTATTTGGCGGACACTGAAGAGAAACTGATAAATCTTGCACTGATGAACCCTTCTGGTACAATTTTAATTTTTTAAGTCAGTAACGGATACTGAACTCTGAAAAGGCACTCTCTATCGTTTCTATTTTACTTCAGATCCAAGCGTGATGAATAATAGAACGTTTATTGTTAGCCAAAAGACGACCACCATGGAGTCGGGTATAGCTGGTTATAAAGGTAGACAATACAAAAATTTTTCCTATGATTTTTAATAAAATATATAGGATTTTATCTTTTTTCCACCATACAAGCTCCCTCCTTCGGGCCTTATAATACTTTGATGTGCCGGCCTAACCAAATCATATCGTTGCCTGTTTTTTCCTCGATTACGAAGGACGGATTAGTCGTTGCTATGGACTTCTATCCCTATTCCAATGGCGAACCAATTCAAACAATATTCAGCATTCGAAACACTGCTACGAACAGTACTTCTATGCGCGGTGACTATTTTCTGGATACCGGTGCGTTGAACGTCTGGATTAATCTTCCAACTAATCCCTACTACGTTTTTAATTCGACGATTACTGAAGGCATCAACGTTCAAACAGGTAAATATCAAATTCATTGAAGGTATGCTGACTCTTGCTTTGTAATTAGAAAAATGGACCCGTATTATCTTCGAAATAATACAAGCACAACCGTTAGGACTTACTGTGGGGTTTTCTTCTATTAGAGTATGGGCTGGTGAAACTGTTACTCCTCGCGTCTACTTTGGTGATTTCGCTACGGGAGATACCACAATTCTAGACGGGAATAATGCCGCTATGGATGTTTGTGGCGTCTTTGATTCAACAAGCGCAACTAATGTTAGCACCATTTATGCAGCATCCTTCGATGTGTTAAACTTTATGTGGTATCAAGGAGCCCAATTTCTGCGAACAAATACAGGAGGTATTTCATTCTTTTAATTCGGGAACGAACTTTAACACTTGCTAAAATAGTTGATGGCTGTCTCTTGGGAGGGTTTCCGGAGAGTCAATGGAGCTGTTTACAATGTGATGCCGGCTATTTTCTAAAGAATAGCATCAGTTGTGTCACGAGTGTATCAGACGAAAGTTATTACTTGCATGCTCCCACAAACTCTTATCAGAGTAATTTAACATTCTTTTATCAATTACTAATACTTCGTATTTAGAGTGTTGGTACGGACATTACTATGTAAGTGTTCCTGAAAATCACCTCTCTCTCTACTACGTTTCGCTAAAACTTTCAAATAATACGCTAACACTTCCTTTGTTAAACGCTAACTCATTTCCCACAATAATAGAATATCATAAATGGACTTTGTCTCAGGTGTAGAGAAGACGGATACCTAATGATGCCACCACAATGTGTAAGCTGTCCCAGCTGTATTACGGATTCTTCATCCCCTTCTTGCTCCAGTACCAACCACCCTCTGGGAGACTCTCTTACTGTTACCCCTTTAACCGGCGGGTTACCTCTCTCAACAAATTTTACAGCGAGTCTAAGTGGTTGGACTAGTCAAAACGGAGGGTCGCTTACATATTCTCTTCACTATGTAAAAGCGCCTCCTATGTCTCCTGATCCAGTTCGGCTCGCGGATTTCTCATCAGAAGCTGAGTTTAGTTTCTACTTGCCATATACAAGCGGCGCAACGATTATAGCAACGGTCAGAGACCCAATGAACTGCTCAACTTACATCGGAGTCAATGTAACCCTTAACCTAACAGCACAATCAGGTTCTGATCTGCTTCAGACTTCTCTAAATTTTTTCCATGAGACCCCGCTTCCAACGGCTCCATTATCCGTTATTAATCCCCTCTCTGATCAGATAAGCATTGCAAATCAGCTCATTCTTTGTGGTAATGAACTAGACAGCTCAATATGCAACTCTACGCAAATGATGAGCTGTGGAGAATCATCTTCCTGCTCAAATCACGGCCAATGCAGTCAAGGTAGATGTCTCTGCAACCAGGGGTATTACTTGCAAGATTGCAGCTTAACCCAATCAGATTACGATCTGCAAACCCAGCTGCGCCAGAGTTTGATCAATTTGACCTTAACAAATCTAAACGATCAAAATATCCTAGAAATGATGACTGTTCTAAACGCGCTTACGCAACAGCCTTATCTCAATACCAACAGCACACTCGATTTGACGCTCAACGCGGTAGCACAAGCAATCCAGATACTTAATTCCTCCTCAATCAGTGGTGCGAATCTCTCCACTCACATTCAAGCCATAGCAAATGCGATTTCAAACAGTTTTCAGCAAATCGACGTGCTGGACTGCGGACTCTATAATAACTTTTCTCTCCAAGCTCTGAACAGATCTTACGACTTGCTTGAAGAGCTATCCGACATTCACACAAGGTCTTCAGCTACTCCTCTAAACTTAAGCAGTGGCATTTTTGATGTACTTAGGCTATTATGGTCCGTCCCAGTTAAATAACTTGCAGATTAATATGGGCCCAGATGCTCCTCAACTTGACATACTCTCCCTCCAAAACCAAGCCGCCCTTCCTCCGTTGATAGCCTTAACCTACATCTACCTCAAGAAAGACCCTCTGAAATGCAATTCGACGCCTCCAACGAATTTTACTCTCACCTTCAAAAACGCAGAAAACTTACAGCAAATTTACCCCAATGCCTCAATCTTAATAACCTACCCTCAAGACACTTTCAAATCGGTTATTTGTCCCATTTTGTGCAAGCAAGGCAGAGATTCTTTGAGAAACACAACCTGCTTGTGCAAAAATATTTCAATTTTTGACGTGAAAAGCCAACTTGGGAGGCTTTACCGCGAATCAAATCTACACCTTCTAACCATCTCGAATTTTGCAAAGATTTTTACCTCGCCGATTCATCTCCAATGGTGTTTTTGGGTGATTATCGCCATGTTAATATGGTTTGTTGCCACTCTTCTCTTCGTGAAGACTTGGAATAAAGATTATTGCTTGGCTCAACGTGTGCGAAGAAGTCGGCACGAGAAATTATCAAGAAGTACTTTGCAAAAGTTTTTTATGTATCTCGCAGTAGTACATCCGCTCTTGGGGATTTATTTTTACAAAGGCATGTATGCCACAAGCAAAGCGTTTCGGGCGTTGATATATTTTGTGAGAGTAATGACTCTGCTTGGGACATCAGCGATTTTCATGAAAAACCCTGAAAGTACAATGGTAACAATTTCTATGACTTATCAATTCAAATAACATTGGAAATCTAGGATTCTCTGACTTTTGGAGGAGAAATGATGTCATTGGATATTTATTTGATATTCACGCCTATGGTTGTGGTTCTTCCAATTACGTTTATCATCCAAAAGGCTTTATCGAAAGCTAGGCCAAAAAAGCAAAATGGAATCACTGCTATTCAATTAAGTGGACGAAATAATAAATTTACTCTTCAAAGGCAAATAAAACCCTCATACTTTTTCAATTGATTTTCCTTTTCTAGTCAAAAGAAGACGCCTGACGCTGTTCCCAAGTTGACCACAGGGAAAAAGATCTTTACCATTATCGGAGTTATTATGGCTATTCTTCTTGCTGCTGGTGGGATCGCTGCGGCTCTAACAATCTCAATTCTTATAAACACAAGTCAGCAGCTGTCCTGGGCCGCGAAATTCGTCAAATCAGTTACCCAAGATTTATTCTTGTCTCCCTTATTGGCGCTTGGGCTGAATTTTATTGGTTTTCAGTGCTCAAAGAGCGGGAGAAGGATCAAAAGGCTGGGTCGGCTCCTGATAGCTGATAATGTCTTAGAGCTCTCGGCAGGATTTTGGAGGAGTAGTCAAATCAATGCTAATGTAAAATTTAAGATTATTCATGGCGTAGCCTTAATAAATTAATAAATGAATTAGACAACAATGCAAACCGGGCTTCCTCAGCCAACAAGGAGATCTACGTCAACAGTGATGATGAATCAAATCAAGAGAGGCAGCCGTCCAACGAAAATACATTTGTCAACAACGTCTGGTGCAACCGCTCGGCATAGATCTACGAATGGAAACTTGCCTAGCGAGATAAACGAGAGTCATTATCAGCTAAATTCCAGCTCTTTTCATGAATCTGTGAACCAGAGTCAGCTAAATCAACAAAAAAGACTGGTCCCGAGACGAATCACAGTTGGTGCGCAGTTATCTCGTCAAGTAGCAACTCACTCTAACAATACCCTAGAAAGTAAGGTGCGCAAACCAAGGAGAAGAACGCAAGCTCCTGAGGGCGCTAGCAATGCGCTCTGAATTAATAGGGTTAACAATTCTTTGAAATTAATGAATAAGAAATGGAAGATAATTTTAAATCAGAATCGTTTTAAATAATGCTTTGAATAGAAGTTATTGGAATGAGAGCCATAATCATGATATTGCTATTTTATGAGACATTATTTCTGCGTTTTTCAATTGAGAAAAATTTCTAATTACAAATTACTATATCTCTTTCGATCTATCTATCTGATTGTGAAAAAAATCTGGCATTTCTGTTTGACTTTGCTTTTTTGAATTTCTGAATTTTGAAAAAAATCTTATTTTTAAATGAAAAGTACCAATTATTTCGAGAGATAGAAAACTCTTGGAAAAAGATAAAATTATTATGCTTATTTCTTCAAAATTTGATAACTATTCAGGCGAGCCAAAAAATGGCACCGAGACCTAATTTTCTCTAAACTCTTTGCGGAGCTTTGCATTACTACCAGCTTTCATGGAAAGGAGCTATCAAATACCCTACAAATTCCAATAAACAGAAGAATCTCATAAATGATATAACCTCATAACCCTATGACTCAAATTTAATTAGCGGAAAACAATTTCGATGTAAAATAGCTCCCTTGGCAAATTCATAATGCCTTTACATGCTTGAGTGTGATCTCGAATCATCAAATTAAATCAGATCATAAGATATCTTGAATTGATACATCTGAGTACTTTAGTTATCTAATTCATTCTTCGCTTAGAGCTTTGAATAAAAATTTCAACTTCTTTACTAAATTAGAGAGACAGTGATATGAACTACTTCACATTTTATGATATTGTTAAATTTTTGTTAAATTTGATGTACATGTTTTGGTAATTACTTTAATGGTTTGAAGATATTCTTATAGATCATGATTTCTGAATTAAATCTAATCAAAACTAGGATCTGCTTGCTTCAATTAGTAAACTAACCCAAAGAAACTTTCATGAGATCAATTTTATGTTTTCTGGACGAGTTCTAGATTTCCCTACTTCTTAATGGTTTGTTTTCAGATTAGAGAAATGCATGTGAAATACTGATATATAAAGAAGAATGGAAGATAAGCTTTGCCATGAGCAATTTTACAACATGATCAATGAGAGTCTAACCAACAGCATTTCTTTTATGGTTTCTCGTGGCTTCTTTCTTGGCCAGTGACTTATTGAATTTGTTTCTTCTCAAATAACACAGACAGACATCACTTCCTCTAAAAAGAAATAAGATTAGATGTTAGTAGTAATTAAGTAACAAAAATTTACTTCCATCTGAAGATTCTCCCGTATAAAGCCTCTTTCCAGTCTTGAAATCCAATACTGTAACTGTGAAGTCGCATGAGGCAGTCGCAATCATATCGCCGCTTGGACTCCATCGCACGCAGTTGATCCAATCTAGAAAGCAATAATTGAGGAGTGAAAAATAATTTCTTGAAGGAATAATAATTTACTCTCGTGGACTTCAGGGAAGGTTTGAACAACCCTCAACTCCCTTTTATCAAAAATCTGCACTCTGCAATCTTCGCCACCTGCTGCCAACAAATTTCCATTGTTCTGACAAACATCAATCCAGCGAGTACCATCTTCAAGTAAAGATAAATTTAATAAAATGATTGAGGAAAAATGCTGATATTAAACTAAAAAATGAGCAGAGAAATTTTTCCCCTTGGAAAAGAGGAAGCATTCTTCTCTTTTGAATTTTTGGAACTCAACCATAGATAACCATAGATGAAGCGAAGAAGTTTTTTCAATAAGAATCAGCATTTACTTGCATCCAATTGGATCGGAGTCATCATAGTGAAAGTTTTCTTCTCGGAATCTAAGATATTCAGCTGGTTTCCATTATAACTGACAAATAATAATGGCTCATCAGGATTCGTGCTCCATCTGCAGCACCCAAATAAATCTAAAGAGTAAGTAACCGTAAGATTTCAAGAAATTTTAATGACTTCAATCAACTAACTATTATAAGAAAATTCGGGAAATGGCTGGTCATTTGTAGAATAATAATTCGCGCGTTAAAAATTTGCTTACCAACATTGTATTGTACCGCCATGTTCATATGGAAGCTCTCATTGTCAGTATTCACATTTGATATTAAGCATGTTCCATAGTAGTCGATAGTTGCCACGGTTTCTCCATTAGGGTCGAAATCAAGGCCAGTTATGACATTATCTCCATGTAAAGCTGTTAAACGAGTCTAGAATGGAAAGATTTCTTTATGAATTACGTTGAGTGCTATAATGGCGATGCCATCTCGATTTTCGGATGAGCTGGACGATATTACCAGCCTTTGAATTGTCGAAACTGTAAAGGTGGTAAGTTATCCTGTTCCCAACAGGAATTGCACCAAGAATGCTTCTTCGTGGGTTAAATGTCACATCCCCAAAACCCGTAACTAAGAGAAGAAACAATTATGAGACAGATTTTTCACGTTATTATACGTCCAGAAACTTCCTCAAATGAATATAGTTTCCTCGCATCCCCTTTACGTGAGATATCAAATACTTCGAGGTGAGCAGATAACCCCCAGTTGTGGTGAACAGAAACCAAGAGTTTTGTGTTTGCAATCTCTTTCACGTGGGACCAATTGCTATATTCTTCGCGGAAAATTAAGTTAAATTTGAAAAATTCAGTATACCATCCTTCTGGTTGAGTTTAGGACCATCAAAGTTCGAGAATGCTTGCTTCTTTTCGAGTTCCACGGTCTCAATCTTATTACTCAACAACGTTGACCAGGCAATTAGGGTTGGAGAGGACATTTCATCTATTCAAGGTTTATCAGAGTAGAAAAGTGATGAGAATCTCATCGAAAGATGAATTAAAGCAAGTGTACTAGGTTTGCCCGAATTTTCCCGTATATCATCATTTGGTCCGTCTTTTTTGGCTTTTGACTCTTCAAGAACTGTATTAGTCGATTTCTGATCGTCATTTGACTCACTTTTTGAGAGCATTACCTTTTTCGGTTTAAAATTACAGAGCAGCTAAATAAAATTTTTGATTATCAAAATCAGTTTCAAGTTAATAAGAGAGTAAGAATTTGAGTAGGTGAGAGAAAACAAAAAGCACTGGAAGAATCAAATTTGATTATCCTCAAGGTATTTAACAAAATAATAAGCAACTTATGCGAATTCCTGAAGGATGAAGCTTTAAGAAGTTGCAGATACATGGACTTTTCTAATTCTGTTGATCTTATCTCTTAGTTTAGCACTTCGACAAGAATCTGGCAACAATTACTCCGAATTAATCTTGTAAGATCAATTAACTAGCAAACCCTCGTATAACCTTCTGATTTTTTTGTCATAATATATATATGAAAGTGCACAAAAATGATGATGATGAGACTGAAACCAAACTTGAAAGATATTCTTTCACATAATTAATATTGATAGCATAGATGAAATATCCTTATATGATAAGATATTCGACTATAAACTGGCAATGATTCTGAATTTATCCAATATTCGTCTTACTTCGTTTCCAAATAAGGTACTTTTTCTAGTATTTGGAAAGTGAAAGGCTGGAACTCAAAAATGACTCTAATCAACTTTTCTGATGATTCCCAGCGTACTAATTTGTGGTTTTTCAGGTCTGAATTAATGACATGAATAGGTTACATCTATAGATAGCTAATTGTTGGAAAATTTTGATACACGCAGGAAATTAGAGTTTTCTTTAGCCGCTACATAGAGGCCCATGAATACTTAGTTCCCTTGAAGATTGTGAAGGGTTATTCGTGTTTATTCTCGATCTGGTTTCTGAATACTCATATCACTATGTTCCCTTCGCTTTTTGCGAAGAAGCTCAACGAAAAGTACCCTCAAATTGGAAATTTAACCTTTGTGGAAGGAGATCTGAGAGTTAATTGGATGTCTCAATTTTTTTCTGTTTTATGTCTCGAACTCATTCAGAATTTCATCGGACTTATTCCTTTCTATAGAACCTTTCAAATTTTGCTATCGTCACAATGTAGAAATCGTAAAAACTTAAAAAGAAAGCTGAAATTAATTCTTTGAAGTCGCTTTAGCAAGTTATCGAGGAGGAAGTTTCTGAAGCGACTCTGACTAAAAGTTCTATTTCATGTCCAGATCACGCCAATGTGTAATTTTGCGATCATCAGTGCTACTATTTTCAATTATAAAATTCAAAAAATTACAAGCAGAATAAAATTGGAGAGAGCACTTGGATCTGCCTAGTCTGAATGGCATTTTGTCAATAATTTTGAAGAATTACAGAGATATTACTCCAAAAATTAGTATAAGAGGCCACGCAATGAAAGCCGACCCTATTTATAGTTTAGAGCCTAATAAACTTTCTACAAAATGAGCATGCAAAGTGATTCTCTTAATATCAACAGCTTACGGACACAAACACGAAAACACAATAATTTGAGCTGATACATTTAATTATTAAGCTAAAAATCGAATAGCTAGGTTATGAATTATTTTCGAATTCCTTAGTTATTTTTATAAAAATTTGGATGTTCACGGTTTGTCACGAAATGCTGGGTCTTGATCGGAGCTTGATTCGAACATTGGATGAAGTGAGTGACGAGGATAATCGATTCTACCTCAATAATGTTGTCCCAGGTGGCGCTCAGTTTGCCTCCTTCGTCTGTGGATTGTGGTATTTCCTGCGTCTGGGAGAGAATTAGCTCCCGCTCTCTCTAACTCAATATGCTTTCTAAGTGAAATTTTTTGACTCTTGCTATCTCTTTTACTTATCCTCCGAGTTGATAACTTAGGATTTAATTGATCATGACTCTCATTTATTGCACTAGCGAAATTTGAATCAGAAAAATTATTTATAACAGTTAAATGGGTCGTAGTGGTATTTCGCGAGTTAATTTGTGGGCGAGAGTTTGTTCTCTTGTTTTGGGTTATCATGGTTTGTGATGGCAATGTAGATGCTGAGCGGCCTTCCAGTGGTGGTGGTATTCCGATAGTCCCTAAAGTCTGATTTAAGAGATCAAATTTAGTTATTTTGATACAAATATGATGAGTTACAATGTTATTGTTGCCTCTCAGATTGAAACCTGATGAAAGTTCCAAGATCGGTTCACCAGTCAAAAATTTAGCCGCCTTTCTGACCCGTTGGACACGTCTAGAGCAGGTAAATGCAATAAAATTGATTCCAAGAGTTATCAGTGGTGAAATAATTAAATCTTGTGCGATTGATTTGGTGAACTTCGCAGCCCATG
>ENA-UOTX01001278-UOTX01001278.1-compost-metagenome-genome-assembly--contig:-NODE-1278-length-20023-cov-19.995237_pt1 | contig 20023 bp, 16 predicted proteins | sample MGYA00238143_ERZ746982 | MGnify/ENA primary metagenome ERZ746982 (study PRJEB28758, sample SAMN06268862) | compost metagenome | isolation source: single cell | place: USA: California, Emeryville, Joint... | reverse complement strand
GTCCTTAATGTCAGAAAATGCAAGACGACAAATCGGACAAGACTGATTCTTTTTCAACCAATCCGTAATGCATACTCTATGGAAACAGTGCGCACAAGGCAGTGTCCTCACTAATCCTCCATCTAAAATTTGAAGATAGCAATTAGGTCACAAATTCAACTTTACTCTTACTTTTAGGAAGCTCCAATGTGCAGATTACACATTCACTGGTATCTCCAATTTTAATCACGATCTCCGCTTCTTTTTTCTGACTCGATGGCTTCTTTCTCTCTGGCTTTTGGCTCCAATATCCTTCCGGATAGCTCAACCCTTTCAACTTCATTTTCTTACCAAATATGCTTAATATTGCAGCATCAAAAGCAAAATTTCCTGAAGTAGGATAAAATTCATGCCTTTGTGTTACTTCCTTTCCCGGATAAGTATAATCTATATCTATCAGATTAATCCTGAATGAGAACTTATCAGCGAACAATTGACATATTTTATCCAAATGGTCATCCGGTGAATTCGAGATCTGAGGCAGCGTCTCCAGTTCGCAAAACTTCCTCTCGGCACTATTTAGATTGTTCAGAACATGAGCGATGATCACTGCTCTAGCAATAGCACTCACTGTGGCCGCATGGACCGATTTTGCTAGAATTCCCTCATAAATTTTCCGAATAAGCACGATCTTAACCCTCGGATTACTTTGAGCGAGATTAGTCTCAACGCCTTTTTCTATGTAAGCGATTAAGCTTTCATAATCAGTTTCGATTTGTTTGAACATTGTCTGTTGTTCGTAGGCAATGAGAGGATGGCTCTGTAGCAGTTTCAACGCGCTGGTAATCTCCACCTTGATCGATTCGTTCTCATATTGAATCAGATTTTCAAGCAACGCGCATCCAAGGACCAGGAAAATCGGAGATGGTTCAGCTTTAAACCTCCTCATTGTCGGTATGACATTTAGCACCTTCTGAGTACTGATGTCACAGGTTTGTTGTCCAAGTGCAAATATCACCGCGTTACTCGTGCTATTGGCATCGAGGTCAACTGACAGCCCTTTGAAATTATCAGTTATCGCCAACTGTGAAGGATGTATAGGTTTTAGGTCTAGTTGCTTCGAGATGATTTCTTTTCCTTGGAGAATTTCTTGTTCAAGAGAGAGGTCTTTCTTCTTTGAATTATACTCTTTGATCTTTTGTTGCAAACTCTTGACGAGGCTGGGAATATCTGCATGATCGTTTCTTGGCCCTTTTCGTGAATCTTCGAGTGCTGTCTCGGCGTACTTGTCAATGTTCTTTTCGAGATCGCCAATAAAGTCATCGATATCTAGCCATAATCCTCCTCCAAGTGAACGAAGTTTATTTTGATTCGCATTTGATTTCAAACTGAGATCCCTTCGTTTGATCTCTTGTGCAACGACTTTTTCTAAGGCCACGCTGAACTCTTCCACGTCAAGCCAAAGTCCTCTTTGAAGAGAGATACGCGGTTTCGGGTTCAAATTCTTTCCGATGAGCATTTTCTTTACCGATTAAATAGACAATTTCTGATAGAATTATCCTGATCTGGAAATTATCAAGTTACTTCTATCCCAAATTAACAACTATGTATTGGAAAAGTCCATCAATATGAACCATTGCAACTTCATGCGTGGATAAACTTTTTCAAAAGGTAACTGTGCAAATTCTCCTTCTTTGATTTTTACATCTTCTCTTGCTGAGAAATCAGTGTCAAGGAGTCGATGAGACGCTATTAAGCAATAGGGAAAAAGAAATACTACATGAGTCCTCCGCCTTCTCTATCTCTGTCTGTCAATTAATCCTAGCCGTTAGAGGAACATTGGAGCTAGTGTAGTAGGATCATTAAGAACTATGAAACGAGAAATTTAGTTCCTCGAACTCTCTTAGTTCTTGAAATCACTCACCTTATCCGAAAGATAATTATATCCCATGTCATTCAGGTGAAAATCCAAATGTCCTTTTCTGATAAGCAACTGAACGGTTTCGGGCGATCTGAAATGACATTCTATTTACCCCTGATTTTGAGTAAAAAGCAGCTTTTTGACTACCTTTAGAAATTTTATTTAAAATTATATTTGGCAGTCGCAAAAATTTTCAATGCTTCTCAAAGTATTTCAAGAGTCTCTCTCCGTGCTTCAAACTCGAACAAAGGACCTAACTTACCTATCGTACAGGTCCTTTGCTAGAAACGTTCGCAAATCGAGTATTTCCAAACCAATCATACCAAAGAAAGGTACTTGATCAATTTCATGTCAGTTTAATGATTTCCTCTTTTAGAAGAAAGCGCAGAAGAATCTGCCGCCGACGAGTTCGAGTCGGAAGAGGATTTCGAAGCCATGAAATCAGCATCAGAGTCTAAAGAAAAGACTTTAAAAGACAAGTTGTTAGAATCAGATGATGCGAAATTTGCAGAAATCCAAAACTTGATAAAGTCGCAAGAAAGGGGTGAAATAATAGATTTTGAAGAGAAAGAAAGGGACGAAAAAGAAACTATCAAATTCATTCAAAAGCAGTTGTTATACAAGGGCCATGACCCATTCCCAGAAAAACTCGTTCAAAGACCAGACAAAGACGCTGTCTGGGGGCTAGGCGGAGAACTGTTGCAAAGAAGAAACGGTATATCAGCGAGCAATTCTCAGTGCGCTTATTATTATATCCAATAGAGTTTTTTGAAAAGGGGAAAATGCCCAGTGTCGATGATATCATTCTCTATCTCGAGGTAATTCTTACGGATTCTTCACATTAATATAAAATTCCTTTGCAAACCAGGCGCAACAGATAAAAGATGTAGAGCTGTTTGACTTTGAAGAATTAGGGAGACACGATCTCGCGAAGTATGGTATCATAGGGTCTGGTTTCTCGAGTCGCCATATATACAAAGTTGCTAACAGTCTACTTAAATCGATTAGAGATCTCAAGATACCAAAGGTTCGTTTGAGGAATACCAAAGTGGGAGCTAGAGATGATGAGTGGATTCTTGTTGATCTACCAGATATCGCAGTTCATTTGCTGACTCAGGAGGCTCGTCCTGAGGTCGATTTGGAACACAGTTGGACTAATCCCATCTCAGAAGAGGAGGTTTATCAAAGAGAAGTGTTTATGAAAAAATTGAAAAAGAGAGGAGAAGATTCGAAACCAAAAACGAATTACTTTTAGGTTTTTAGATTGACTTTGTATATAATTTGTTGTGATGTCGATGCCTTGGATAGGATTTGTGGTGTCGTTAAAAAAATCTAGCCCTCTAGCTTCCTAAAATACAAAAATTCGAGGCAAGTTAAACGTAAAAGAAATATTATTGTTGCTGTTCATAACGAAGATGACTCGAGGCATTGCTATTGTCTCCTTTGCTCATGAATCATGATGAAAACAGCGTTTCTTTAAATATGGTGAGCTCCAGCCTCTCCTCGATTTCTGAAAGCCTTTTAGCTTTAGAAAAAAACCGATAGAGCAACAAGCTTCACATAAAAAGAGTAAATTTTGATTAAATATTTATTTGGAACAAGTTTCACAATAAAAATCAATAAAAGCGGAAGCACAAAAAAATTTTACAGATACTAGTCTGTCTATGAACGTGAGTAAATTAGCAGGAAGAGAAGAGGAGCTCTGTGTTACTTTTGATACGGAAGATAATGACGGACAGAGCGCTTATGGCGATGTCTTTAATTCCAACCATTTTTCTGAGAAGAATTGTGAGGACTTGGCAAATTTGATAATGAGAGGGAGATACTACAACCAATTCCTCTACCAGATCTCGAAAACTGATGCGAAGATGTACCAAGAGCTGAAAAAACATGAAAGGGAGCTCGCGAAAAAAATACAGAATGAATCTATGATAAAGCCGTCGTCACATAGTACCAGCAAAAGATCAAGCATGAATACCAGCAAGCAGAATGTCAGCTTCGACGTGAGTCGAAATAGCATGAATCGGTCTGTAGGTTTGCCCAGCATCCGGAGAAGACATAATCTTCCAACTCAGCCAATGCGAAGAATCGGAAGAGGCGCATATTCTACCATGGGACAAGAAGACTCGCAAAATACACCCGCAAATTTAAATGGAAGTCAGGACGAAATTCTAGCAGACGGAAACGAATCAGACTTGAGCTATGGTGACTCGCTGACTGATCTGATAGCAGATTTGAATAATACGCGACTGGGTGAGACATCGAGGAAGTTATCCAGCCTAATAATTTGGTTTAGGATTGTTTCATAAGAAAAGACCAAAGAGGCTAAAATCAAAGAAAACTTCTACTGATGGTCCAAAAAAAGCGTTTAAATTAGATGTGGGATATGCCTCGAGCTTTAGCTATCTGTTTCGTCGAATTGGCGACATTCCAGAAAAAACGTTTCTGGCTCGAGCGCAATTGACTTCTGAATCTCTGCTAAATTATCTCATGCAGGTAACATGAGTTTATAGATTACGTGTTCATTTCGTTTTTTGTGATCACAATAGAGATATCCGGAGAAGATCGCGCAAAAAATCATTACTACGTTGGATTTTGGATCGTATATCGATTTCCATGTTTACGTCCAGGCAATGGAGGCGCTTATGAACCGTGATTTAGATGATTTGTACTTTTTCGCGCACAAACTGTACGACTTCAATAACGATGGAAATATCTGCTCGGATGATCTATTTGAGTTGTTCATGCTCTCAAAGCAATATAAATTCCTTCAAAAAGATTTTGAAAACTTCTTCCACGTAAGGGATATGATGTGTCACATTTATTTTAATATACTTTTGAAACAGTATCGCCCTCCGCCCCAGAAACCTTCCGCTCGCCAGGATAACGCAGATATCGATTTTCGCAAGAAATATTTCAAAAAACCTCAAAGTTATATCCGACAAATGGAGAGTCATCTCACCAATGAGGAAGATTGCAATTACGTGCCTAAGGTCCACAACAAATACCTGCGAAGATACTTCGAAGCCCAGAAAAATCTAAGAAAACTGCCTCAAACGCTGCCCGCGTTCCGCAAATTTTTAGCAAACGAGCGAATGCATAAGAAAATACCATCGAACAAACTCACTGAAACCTATAAGAGCCTCAATCATCTCAATTCTGAAATCAGCGGAGAGAAGCGATTGAGTACAGCCAACCCTCGAACGCAAAAAACCCTTAGCTTTTCCGATGAAGCGGCCCAAAAGTATTCAACTGATAATTATTTTAATGTTAAAAACTTTGTAGGGTCATTCTACCCATACTACCTGACATGAATGTGAATGTCAAGCCAGAATTTTCGAATGAGTTTTATACGAGTTGGAACAAGCTAAAGATTGACATGTCTAGAATGCTGGAGATTTTTCCCAATGATATACCGCTGATTGTTTACGATATAATTGCGTACATGACGAACCAGAGGCTGCCGACAAGAGTGAAAACTCTTATTGAAGCTTAATTTATGGAATTAAGTGTGATTTTCGTTTCATTGGCTCTGCCCGAAACAATATTTACAACCTTTTATAGCTCAATTATGTATGTACATAATGAAGAATGCGTGTTTAATAAACTAGCACTTCTTTCTTTGAAAAATTACCACTGCGATTGAAACCATTTTTCTAAGAAAGAAGAGAAGGGAGCGAGGGTTAAGCGTAAGTTTTCTGAATATAGCATGTTACGAAAAGGAAAGGAACATCTTAGGTATCGTTTTGCTGATAGCACAAAAGGACATCAATCCAAATTTCTGGAATTGCTGACTTTTGAATTCTTTAAAATATATAAAACTCGTGGTGGAGCTGTTTTCCTTCTCTGTAAGGGCTTTCAGCTATATTATTGAGAAAGCAAGATGAAATTTAAGTTTAAAACGATACGGCTAGGAGCAGGTTTTTGTCACAACAGCTCAAGTCAATAATATGGATTGGGTAATATCCATATATTGTCAAATAAAAACACAGAACTTTGACTTTGTTATGGATCTATGGATCTGTAAAACATTAGATAGCTAGGTTAGAAGCAATCAAGACCCTATACACATTTTTGGAAGTTACTCTCAGCAGCTACACTTTACTTTCGAGCTTTAAAACAATCCAATTTCAAACTCATTACCATAACAATTCAAGTAACGCATTGAAATAAATTTTTTTACCATATACATTATATTTCGAGACTAAACGACATGAGAAAAGAGTATCAGATATTTACACGTTTACCTTGAAGCAAAAAAATTTCATTTTATGTTGGTTTTGTTATTTTTCAAATTTAAAAAATCGATAATTATTTCTTTGGAATTGAGAGTATATAACTGAAACTAGTTCGAAATAATAAATTCAAAACAATATTACATGACCCTACTAAATTGATATTGCTTCCATTTCGAAAAATTAGTTAGTGATAGGAGATCCCAATAAACCAAAACCAAATTACTACGATTTAGAGTTAGTAGCCACTTCATTATAAGTTCTGCAGTTCAAACTCCGTCCATTCTTAGTGATGATAAAGCATCAATACTGCCCAGATACTGCAGAGAGAGCTCACTTTTATTCTCGTGCCTGCTGATCGAGAAGAAATAATTTCATTTTCTTGAGACATTCATAAATACTAACCAATTCTCACTGTAACTATGTTGATGGGTTTAGATTTTCCTAGTGTCCACGACCTTAAGAATCCTTCATGATTAATAATCATTTCGATGTTGAGATTTCATGAGAGGGAGGATGTAAATATACTCCTGCATTTTAACAACTGATTGAACTTTGGAATGTCGGGAAATATTTTTGAAAGGATGCTTAATGTTGATTCAGAGAGCACGAACGTTTCGTTATGGAACTTGACTGATCCTATCAATATTGCTGATGAATGTGATTACAAATCAAAGAGATTCCTGGAAATATATACACAGGATTCTCCACAGAATAAATTCAAGACGTCTAAATTGGCTACAGATCTCTCAGATTTACTCGCTCAGTTTATAAGATCACCAGTGTTTTGCTAGTTCAAAGAGTTGTAGAAACAGACAAAACGCCAAAGGAAATGTTTAAGAAGTGCTTAAAGTTCATGCTCAAACCTTTTAAATTAAACCCAGAGAGAACTTTTGATATCGTTGATTACTGAGCTTTTAATGACTTACTCTGAAGAATTGGTGCTCTGAATATATGAGGCACAATGATAGTAGAAAGTAGGTAAAGAAGCCAATATCTACAATTTGATTTCAGATCATACAAAAGAAATTTTTTTCTCCCTTCGAGTATTATTGGAGTATAGAATCAAGAGAACTACTGAAAAAAATTCCTAGTACAATTGTTTTCAATACAGTATTTAGAGACTTGGACACCTTTAATGAAGGTAGAGTGATGCGATTACTTGAAGTGAACTCAAATGATTATGTGGGTTCATGATGACCTTTTGTTGCTAGCATTAGGTATGAATAGTGCTTTCAACGCTTCCTGACCCTCGCTAGTACATCAAAAGAGCCCATTATTCATATATATAAAACTTTCTCATTCCTATCGTATTTGATCGCGTTAAGCTCATCCAATCCTATTAAGTCGAATTCAAGACTCATTTTAATCAATAACACAAAAAAATCGAAAAGAATAATATAAAACATGGCAGACCCGAACGACGACTTCGATTACGATTACCTCTTCAAAATCGTTATCATCGGAGACTCTGGAGTTGGAAAATCCAACATCCTCTTAAGGTACACGAAAAACGAGTTCAACCTTGAATCCAAGGCTACCATCGGAGTCGAATTCGCAACAAAAGCCATCATTGTCGACAATAAAACCATCAAAGCCCAGATCTGGGACACCGCTGGTCAAGAGAGATTCCAAGCTCTGACTAGTGCTTATTTCAGAGGAGCAACCGGCGCGCTGCTCTGCTATGACATTACAAAAACCTCTTCCTTCGAACATTTGGAGAAATGGGCCAAGAAACTGAAGGAATTTGCGGATCCTAATATCACCACGCTCTTAGTTGGGAACAAAAGCGACTTGGCGGAATTGAGGACTGTGAAGAAAGAGGACGGTGAAGCATATGCTCAACAGAATAATATGGCATTTCTCGAAATATCAGCTCTGGACTCAACGAATGTCGACCTCGCGTTCCAGAAACTGATTACTGCGATTTACCAGCAGTTAAGTTCTGCGGCATTTAAAGCTGAAGAAACAGACAAGAAAAAAGTAGAGAAAGGTGAGCCGGTCACTTTAGATCCTCAAAAACCTGTGGAGGAGAAGAAAACGGGATGTTGTTAGGGGGTATAAATAGGCATTTTGAATAGCTTTTTGAGGATGAGAGTTGAATTACTGAGTAGTCTTAATGTTGTATTGGCAACTTACTAATGATATTTTTATAATTTGTATGGGAGCGTTGCTAAGTTCTGGATTGATCTCAATAGCGTTTGAATTATTTGCTTATCTTGAATACGAATTTCGACACTGTTTGAGAAGAAATATCAGGGAGAGTTTTCAAATCAGAAGTAATCCTGTCCATTGCCTACAAATTCTTGCGTTGTATCAGAATGCCAAACTAAGCGAAACTGAGTCAAAGAGAGTAAAGCAAAGATTAAGCAAATTTCACCAACGCATTGGGAAAAATACAATAGAGAATTCACAAAAACATAAAAGATATCAATAAATTTTATTTTTCTAAGATTTTGCTAATTCATAGAAAAAAGAAATCTTTGATTTCCTAACAAAAATCAACAATTAAAGATGGCTGCCTCAGTTTAATGTTAGATCGTTTCAACGATTTTAATCATCAATTATTAATACACACAAACCAGAATTCCCACAATCTCTATATATACGATTCTTTAATTCAAATTTACTCTATTCTTGACTGTGTTTGTTGCCTTGAATTGAAAAAAAGGATTATTTGCCCTCTCTAACTTAGCATCACATCATATTCCCTTGAGCTGACATTCTAAAATCTACTGTAATTAGATCGGCCAGCTCTCATTAGAGATTGTTGGGAAAAATTATTGTTTATTTAATGCTGACAAGCCAAATCACAATCATCTTTTTTTAAAAGAATTCCAAAATATGGGCATCAACTCTTGTACATCCAAAATTTCACGGCAATTTCTGAAGCGCCGGACAATAGGATTGATGACTTTTGAATAAATTTTATTAGAACCAATCTACATCGCCTACTTTTATATAAAAGAGATAGACACTCTGACTGTTTTCAACAATAAATCTCTCATGAGTAATCCAAGTACAGGCGAAAATGAACATCAACCCCAGCAGCAAACTCCACGGCGTCGTCCAACAATATCAGCCGCAATGGCCAGAAAATTTTCGTCGGTCCATAAAAATGAACAATCGAGTTCACCGCTGCGAAGGGTCTCTGTTGCTTTCTTCAAGGCACAGAATGCTGCAAAAGCCAAAAACAATTTCCTGAATCTCTTACGTAAAGACTCAAGTGAAACTTCTCCTTCGACACCCGGAGTAAATTTCTTTCGATTTCGCTGTTCAGAGATTAAACCTTCCTAATTTACAGCTATGGGATCCAAATAAAGAGCCAAGAATCGTTTACCTTCTCAAAAAGGAAAGGAAAAGCCGAAAGGATGCAGAGGTACTGATTTGCAAATGCAGAAGACATAAGGACAAACCTGATACTTTTTTCCATTAGTTCATCAATGAAAAAGTTAAGAAATTTGCGTTTTATAACCAATTCATCGAGAATAACATGACAGAGTTCGGCGATGAGGCCGTGTTACAGGTAATCAGTTGTCTGGCAGCGCCTTTTTGCAATAATTTTCACTTTAGCTCTGCAAGCAAATGAAATATGAATTTATTCCAAAGGGTCGGTATGTGATGAAAGAAGGAGACGCTTCAGATGATAAATTTTATATTATCCTGAGTGGAAAAGCAAGCGTCGTCCTGAAAAAAGAGGTGAACGTCTACGCCCAGCAAAATATCGAGGAGATGAAGAAACAAGACGAGGAAGAGCAGGAACAAGAACAGTCGCGATCTCCTAGAAGACTCAGAACCTCTAACAACCCAAAAATATCCAAATTTGCTGCTTCGCGAACCGACGAGCTAGAAGTGCCTTTAAACAGAGATAGCGACACAATAAGACCGAGCTTGTTCAAGAATGCCGCCGTTTCTCGTTCAACACTCAACGCTATTGATAATGAACCTGAAATAAATTCTGAATCCAGCTTAAAACTCTCAAAGTCACCTATCAGCAGTCACGGTGAATTAACTTCATTTTCTCAATCAGAAGTGGTCAGAAAAGGGACCAGAAAAGCTACTCTTCCAGGCTCAAAGACGGATTTCTTAAGACGAGCGCTTGGTGATAGTGAGCACTCCGGGTCGGCCACGGATTTCGATCTGAATGAATTCGGGACGGTGAATAAAGTTTTAGAGCAGGGAAGCTCTTTCGGAGAAAAAGCGTTGACGAATCCTGGTGCTAAAAGGACCGCGTCGATCTTTACAGTGACAGATTGCGAATTTATTATCATATACAAGAAGGATTTCATGACCATTATTAACCGGTTCAACAAATCCAACGAGCACAAATTGGAGTTTTTGCTTATGACCATCCCGAACCTCGATAAAGTCAACTCTCGGCTGATCTTGGAGGATTATATGTATTCTCTGCATATAGCTGATGCGACAAAAGGACAGAAGATTACAGAACAAGGTAAGCCAGGAGATCGGATATATTTCATAGCCAACGGGCATTGTATTATTGAAAAGGAAGTTGATAACCCAAACCCGAATCCTGACAAAAATATGCTGATTAAGCAGAAAAGGATGGTGCAGATCGCGAGAATGGGGCCAAATACGATCATTGGAGATGAACTTCTTTTTGGGAACAAGAAGGAAAAGAAATATCGGTACACCGCAATAGTATGTTTCATTATATTTTTTTTCGTTGAGGGTGATTAAAACTCGATAGGTGGATTCGTCTGGAGCGAAGATATATTACATGAAAGCAAATGAATTGCAGCTGAAATTTCCAAGAGACGCTCTGCAAGCGCTGAAGCAAAATTTTCAGCAGAAGGAGCAATACCATCAAAAACGAATTGAATTTCTGCTCAAGAATAGCGAAGGGAATCCGAATTTTTACACTGAATACAGCACGCTCTCGATCAAAAATATCTTTGAAAATTTGAGGCCCTCGTCGAAAAGCAAGACTTTACTTCGAGCAAAGAGAGCTAGAGACACCGAGAGAACACAGGACGTTGCTGATCAGAACGAGACTGAGAGACTTATGAGCTTGCGCACACAGATTTTTCCGTTCTCAAGGGATCCCTTCAATTTTCGGTCGCAGCTTCAAATAAGGTTGGCTTTTTACTTCTTTATCTTATGGACTAATCACTATTATGTTTTCGCAATAGAAATAATCAAACGTTAGAGCACTATTATCTTGATCTTAAGGCGTCCCAGCAAGAAATCACGAAAACAGACTCTCCTAAAATATTTATTGATAATAGAAACTTGCCCGCAGATGATAGTGAAAATGAGAAAGGCTCCAGCGAAGGCGGCACTGAGAACCCAGGAAAGGATGAGGTATTTGAACTCACAGCGTTAATGAGAGAAAACAGCAAAGAAGTAGCCAATAGCGATTCGATAGCACAACCGTCGCCGTTAGCCCTCAAAAAGGCTCCGAGCTTTGTCCGCGTGCCGACTGAAATATCTGAGAGCAGAGAGCAGATACTCAATTCAAGTAAAGAAACTACCGATAACGACCCTCAGAAACCTCAACGTCGAAGAATGGGTATTCGTAGCGCCGATCAGCTGAGAGCCAAGCTACTAAAAGGAGGTACCCTTGAAATTGACACACAGAAGGCGCCAGAACCAATTAAAATTCATACAAACGAGACTGAGAGGCAAAATCGACCTCGCGCTGTCAAATTTCAGTCTCTCAATGACAGTACCCCGCTGAAATCTGCTCTTCCGAATGAAACCTCTGCAATGCTGAATCACACCCAAAATATTGAAACGGAACTGTATAGTCCAAAGCTAGGCAAGCACATCAAAGGAAGAAGACTGCTTAGAAGCGCAAGTGCCAAGACAACTCGCGAGTTCAAAAGAGATATTAGTTGCCATCATGGCACGACCGCAGTTGTTCAGGAGCCGCCTAATAAGCGTCATTACATCATTCGTCAGAAGGAGAATATGAAATCCGATTGCGATATCGAAAAGAACAATAAGATTAAAGAATTGAAATTCGAGCAGGTAAGAGATGAAAACTTAAAATCGTTTGGAGATGACGGCCTTACGAAGTTTAATTTTGGAGCCAACCGCAGAACTGAAATAGCCTTAGAAGCGAAAAAGAAGGCTTTGCTCAGAAGAATGCTCGAGCAAAAAGGAATAATCGCTCTTGAAGAAAAAACAACGACCGTTGCTCAAGCTAACTTACCCTCAAGCCGTTCATTCCTTCCTTTAAATACACTAAGGGCACTGGTGACACCTAGAAAGGATGGCTTCCATGAAAAGATTGCGGAAGCGGTGGCATTAACCCAGAGTGGAAAGAATCCAACGAGTATAAAGCTGCCCGAAAGAGCGACTGTGTCGCAAAACAATATAAACGTGAAGGAAATAGAAGTCGATACCCCTATGAATATTCATTCGTACCGGACTACTGCCAGAAATAATGGATTTGGAGGACATACAAGGTCTAGCACGATCACTGATACCAAATCAACCACTTCAGCCTCAGGATGGAATTCAGCGTCTCAACGAAGGTTAGTTTCGGAGAGGCTTTCAAGCGGTTCAAAAGAGCCTACGACTGCGAACAGCAAGATAGTCAATACCAGCCGCGAGACCCAATTTGCATTTCCAACGACTGATAGGCGGCTACATAGTAGCCAGGAGAGAAATTCGAAGAGTGGAGCAGACCTTTCGCTGTCCCTAAAGAAGAATTTGCACAGCGCGTTGAGAGCGAATAGAAAGCGTACTTCTTGGAAAGAAAATTTCGGCAATACGGAAGATCTATCGATTTTAACCCACACTTTGTCGAGAGATATTCTTGAAGTGAAGACGTGGGTATGCGATCGAAGCCAAGCAACTCAGACCGGAAGTCACCGTTAAATTACTCAATCAGAGCAACGTGAGCTTCATCCTATATAAGGAAAAAGATGCATGTGTGTTTGTGTTATACAATACATGAACTATTTATAAATCCTAAATTCTGTACGAAGAGTATTATCTAAGGCAATTCAACGTTTTGGTTCTCAATCTTCTGCCCATCACTAATCAAATGAGCGAATCTTCTCGTTTGCAGCTAGACATAGAGAATTTGGGATTGCTTTCTATCGATTAAATTTATACATTTGAAGTTCAATGAATTATGCAATACAATTGAAGTTCTTCTAATTGTTGCTATGAAATTTTCTCATAGAACACCTATTTCAATTTACATTTCGACTGCTGACTCAACGTCTCAGCATCATAAACAGGAAAACTACCAGTTATCAGGTCGTCTTCATTAAAGGTTCTGATATCCTGAAACGACATGCTCCAGCTCGTAGGAACCTCGATGTTCTGACTTAACACCCGCGCAAAGCCGCTCATCACGTCTTCAACTCTCACTCGCTCAAGAAAATGATGTTCAAGACTAAAAGCCTCTTCAAGCGTTTTTCCAGCGCTGTTTTCCATCAGAAAATTATTATGCAACAGCATTAGAGGACATCCTTCTTTAATCTTCGCTAGCCAATACCCCGCCTTCGGCTCCCGATGAGACTCTCTGTCTAATCGCGCGATAATATCTTTGAGATATTTATCAGAAAAATATTTTTTGATTTCTTCCTCGTCCTTCAGTTTCTTTGGACGAGTTTTCTCTTCATATTTACTGATAACCTCTTTTAAGCGATCTATTGGAGACCCGTTTTGTAGATGGTTCTCCAACGCTTTCATCAGAGATGGCAGATTTTTCCTTAACACAAAATGATCAGCTAAGCCAGCCTCCCATATTTCTGCTCCTTTTAGACCAATACCTGTAAGAACTAAATATTTGCCAATATATTTCGGCAGTTTTGAACAAGCGTAGGAGAAGCCTTCAGCCGAAAGCGTACCATTTTTAGCTTGAGGCATCAGTATGACTGCCGTTTCAGTGACAATTCTAATCTTTGAGAGCGTTAACAGTCCACAGCCTCGACCAAAGGCGTACCCATCGCATATAGCGATCGTGGGTGAAGGTAGCGCTGCATAACGGTACAGAAGACTATGAGTTTGCTGTAAATATTTGATGTATCCTTCTGTATCGGCGACTTCTTTTTGAACTTCCTTCAGATCTCTTCCAGCGCAAAAAGCTTTATCGTTCCCGAGCAACAGCACAGGTTTTTTTAACTGATCAGCTTTTGTAATGATAGAAGAGAGACCCTCCATCATCTTGATCGTGAGTGAATTTAATTGCTTTGGACGATTTAGAACCACTTTCAAGAAATGAGTTCCTTCTTCAACGAGGAGTTGCTCTGGCTCTGGTTCTAGGGCCTTCTTCTTGCTTAGAGGGTTGCTTGATAGCAGATGGCTCTGTATTGATTGTAGCCTTGCTAAAGAAAAAGTTGAAGATTCCATTGATTTTAGTTAGACTTTAAAAAATTATTTCTGTTTTGATTGCATGAAGCAAGTAAAATTCTTCGTGGTTTTTCGACATTCTTCTGTATTTCGAAACTTTCCAAGGTACTAAATTGAATAATGTACAATATTGATTTGCATATGCTCTTAATTTATATCAGGGTTACCGGAGATTTTAAAGGCGTCTAGGCCAATAATACTTGAGTAAATATTTACTATTAGGCTATTTAATGATCGCAACTGCTAAATTTTCATAAAAGAGAATGCTTTTCCTTACACAACAAAGGAAATTAGTATTATTGCTTACCAACTCGCATTTTCTGGCTATCTAACTTGTCAAAGTCGAAACTTGGAACTTCACTTATTAGTTCATCCTCATTAAAAGTCTGAATTTCTTCAAAGGGCATGCTCCAGGCAGCATCTTTACTCTTGTCAAATAACCGAGTAAATCCAGCGATAGCGTCTTCGATCCTCATCATGTGACCAAGAGAGTGTTCTATACTAAAGCATTCCTCCACACTTCGTCCTGAAGAGCGTTCTATTAAGACATTATTAGCTAATAGCATGAGCGGGCATCCTTCTTTAATTTTAGACAGCCAATACTCAGCCTTAGGATCTTTTGGAACCTCCTGGCTTAACTTCCCAATGATGTCCTTCAGATATTTATCAGAAAAATATTTTTCAAGTTTCTCTGCATCTTTCAACATCTTAGGCTCATTCTTCTCTTCATATTTGGAGATAACTTCCTTCAATTTGTCCACTCCACATCCGCTTTGGAGCAGAGTGTCAAGTTCACTCATGAGAGATGGCAAATTCTTTCTTAATACAAAATGGTCAGCCAAGCCAGCTTGGCATATCTCTTTTCCTTTTAATGTTTCGCCTGTGAGTACTAAGAATTTTCCGATATATCTTGGCAGCTTAGAGCATGCGTACCCAAAGCCATCTCCCGAAAGAGTTCCATTCCTGCTCTGAGGCATCGATAAAACTGCTGCTTCAGTAACCACTCTAATTTTCGAAAGGGTCAAAAACCCGCAGCCAACACCAAAGGCATATCCATCGCATATTGCCACTGAATTTGGTTTTAAAGATGCAAAGCGAAAGAGAGTTTCGAAGGTTTGATATGAATTTTTCACATATTTCTCCATATCCGAGGCAGCCTGAAGCATCTCCTTCAGATCTCCTCCTGCACAAAAGGCTTTATCGTTGCCAAGTATCAAAAACTGCTTCTGGGTCTGGTTCGCTTTGTGTATAAGCGATAATATCGTAGACATCATCTTTGAATTAACTGAATTCAGTTGTTTAGGCCGATTCAAAGTCACTTTGATTCGATGAGTGTTTTCTTCAACCACAAGCAGTTCTTGATTTTGTTTTTCAATGGGACTTGTACCTTGACTCGAGAGCAGATGACTCTGAACGAGCTGTAGACGTGTCAAAGAAGAAGCATTTGAAGGTTGCATTTCGTCCCCGGATAAAACCTTATCTAATTTAGCTTTTAAACTATATTAAACAAATAAATCGCTACAATGATTGTGTGGTTTAACAATTACAACGGAATTGAAATTACTCTATGTAGACTGTGAAAGTAGAGCCGTCAATATTTTTATATATCTGCTTCGATAATATTCAATGAAACATTTATTTACACATAAAACCTTTCAAACCAGCTCAAATACCAAATCAAATTTTCACAGTTAGCATCTTTTTGAAACTAAAGCAAAGACAATATTGGTGTAGTACCGCTCTCATCGTATCTATTGACTACTCAACGTGTGGATGTTGTAACTTGGGAAATTATCGATAAGCTCGTCTTCATTGAATGTTTGAATCTCTTCGAAGGACATGCTCCAGGTTGGATCACCCTTATTCTTGCCAAATAACCGGTTTAATCCAATGCTGGCGTCTTCAGTTTTTAGTTTGTTAATAAAATAGTATTCTAGACTGAAACAGTCCTCTAAGCTCCTTCCTGTCGTATTCTCTATCAAGTAGTTATTAGCTAATAGCATGAGCGGACATCCTTCTTTAATTTTAGACAGCCAATACTCAGCCTTAGCATCCTTTGGAACCTCCTTGCTTAACTTCCCAATGATGTCCTTCAGATATTTATCAGAAAAATATTTTTCAAGTTTCTCTGCATCTTTCAACATCTTAGGCTCATTCTTCTCTTCATATTTGGAGATAACTTCCTTCAATTTGTCCACTCCACATCCGCTTTGGAGCAGAGTGTCAAGTTCACTCAACAAAGATGGCAAATTCTTTCTTAATACAAAATGATCAGCCAAACCAGCTTGGCATATTTCATTTCCTTTTAATGTTTCGCCAGTCAGTGTCATGAATTTGCCAATATACTTTGGCAGTTGAGAGCATGCATATGCGAAACCATCTGCGGAAAACATTCCATTTCTCGCCTGAGGCATCGATAAAACCGCTGCTTCAGTTACTATTCTAATTGTCGAAAGCGACAAGAAACCGCCGCCCATACCGAAAGCATATCCGTCGCATACTGCCACTGAAGTTGGCTTCAAAGTGGCATAGCGAAAGAGAACCCCGAAAGTTTTATGTATAATTTTCATAAATTTGTCTTTATCAGAAGAACTTTGAAGTACTTCCTTCAGATCTCCACCTGCGCAGAAGGCTTTGTCGTTGCCGAGTATGAAAAACTGTTTTTGATTCTGATTGGCTTTTTTCATTAATGAGGATATTTTAGACATCATCTCCACTGTAATGGAATTCAGTTGTTTAGGGCGATTCAAGGTCATTTTGATTCTGTGAGTGTTTTCTTCGACAAGCACGTGTTCTTGGTCTTGTTTCTCAGCGAGACTTGTGAAATGTCTCGAGAGAAGGTGATGATGATGGAGTTTGAGTCGTGTCAAAGAATTTTTTGAGGTTTGCATTTCGGCCAAAGTAAAAAGAATTATTGATAATTTGGTCCATAAAAGCAATATACCCATACATCTGTGATTCTTAAATCTGGTTTGTTCAGAATTTTCTTTGTTAGGTTCACAGCTAAATTCATCCAGAATATGCTGCCTAACTTTCACTTGCTTCATGCTAACAAAGAAGGTTCAAGGTCATCACACAAGCAGCAGAGATCTTAAGATTATCTGTATTGGTTGCAATTTTCACTAAAATATGTTTCTGAGTGAGCGGAATGCCTACTAAAGTTTCATAATTTAACCCTAAGCTTCTTTTTTGGTTATTAATACCAATGTCTTGGCTTATTTGAGTATACTTTGCCCCCTTTCTCGTGAGCAATTCCGATAAGTTCATTTAAGCCTTATTATCAAAAGTTTTCATTCTACATCTGAATTAAGTCGATTCACACTTTACTCCGTGTCTGCTTAGATCGAGCCAAGATCCTTCTGTAGTTTAATTCCTCAAAATCGATATCTATTATGATTCTCAGGCGCTTAATTTTTCTTCTTTCATGGGTAGTTAATTCCTCTACTCTTCTCCATTCACCCTTTTATTTCTATTTTCCTTTAGAAGCCACATTAAAACATTTTTCACAAAGCGCACTCTTCTTTAGATCAGATCGAATTATTAAGCAGTTAGTAATTATTTCGAGAGTTAAATGATTTTTACTTCTTAATTCTGAGCTAATTCTATTTGATAAACTCCCGAGTCTAATTAGATTTATCTCTCAACAGAACTCCTCTTAACCAACTTACGTAAGGGACAAGAGTCTTTCTATTACATTCAAGAACGTTCATTTATGTGCTGTGCTTTTCTAATGAGAAAGTTTATACCAGGCAGCAATTTCCTCTGTATTCTAGAATTAGATAGGCAATAATAGGCAGTCATTGAATGGATATTGCTAATAACAGGTAGAAATGCTACGAATGACGATAAATAAAATTTTTTTGATGCACAATATACATTACTACCGTTATCTTGCTGACAACTTAACTGCCACGTATCGATACTACTGTTATTTCTCTTCGTTTACAGTCAACTCGTGTAATTCGAAGGATTTTACTGAACCATTGCGTCTCTGAGTTCACTTTCTTTAAAAGCAGGTGGCATGTCGGTCGTCAGTAGAGACAAGAAACTGTAACTGCAGCAGTATGCGCCGACACAGCATGTTCCATTACTGCAGCATTGCGCGTTTGAATATCGACAGCATTTATAAACTCTGTTTCCCACAGAGCAGCAAGTTTCAGAAGAAAAGCAGTAGTAATCAGAGTTGCCACATTGCTGCAGACCGGCGCTGACCCCCGAGAGCGCAAGTGAAATGATTATAAATGCCACAAAAAGAAGTTTATTCATCTTTGAATATACTGTCTCTCTTACTTATTTGATAAATAATTATTCTGAATTACTGTGCATTCATTAATCCCGTTAGGATCAAAATCTGGTCTTTTAGATTCACTACTTTTTTCTTTTTCCAAATGTTTTCTGGAATTCGTAAAGAAATGGTAGGTACGATGAATCTAGATTCATCACTGGAAATTCAGTTTGCTTATCGAATTTATTTGCTCTGAATCAGAGAGTTCAATAAGTGGGACCTCAGTTTTTTAACGAACGGTAACGAAGACGGTCAATTGGAGTTTTTCTTGGACAAACTGATCACACGGTGGCTTAATGAGTGATGAATAACGCTCTCAAACATGCAAATAGGTCATGTTTCATAAGATTGTATTAAGATAAGAAATAAATAGCACTCACAATAACTTGCACTAGGGATTGTTAGACTGTCTTCACTTTATGAGCATGAGATGAGAGAAAATGAACCTCATTCGTTGTGATCTTAAAAAACGAAAATTTTTCTTATATTTGCTTGCGTAGCTCTCTCGAATCACTGGCAAATGTCTTGAGAAAGCAATTGTTATGGGTAACATTGCTAATGAAGAGAGTCATTCCACAGTGCTCTTAGTTATAGCATGATCTGGGTGTAACCAGATAAAAAATCCAATCACCACTACATTATTGGATAACCAACAGTTCTCTAATTTTCCATTCAATTTGATCTCTATGCTCATTAATGTTAGGGTAAAACAATAGAATAAAACTCAATTTCTGATTAAATTATCCTCTCAGATCCACTTTGAAGTTTCTCAGAAAAAACAGAACGAACTTTTCAGAGCACATCGAAATCATAAATAAACACACTAAATTAGCGATCTTCATCTGATCAGGTAACAAAACAACCTATACACTTTAACAATATCAATGGTATCGAACTCTTATTTTAAATACCCTACGGATTCCAAGAGATTTACATTCTATGACATCGACATTGATAACGTGCCGGAAGACACTGCCTCAGCTCTCAAATTGTCAGATCTTCATAAACAAGCAGCCCCAGAGTTTCGAGAAATTCTGGAATATCTCCCATCAGTCCGAAAATTCCAAAAAAAAACAGACTCCGTCCCTTTATACCTCGTCTTTGGCTGCATGCTGCTTGAAAATTTAATCGAGCACGAAAATGCAATGGTGTACGCTGAAATCAAAAAAGCTTTAAGGTTCTTACAGGCTGCATTCGACAAAAGAGACGAGCATGCCATCTATTATAAAGAAGTAGATTTTGAGTTCGAGGAGATGATTCAAGCGATCC
>ENA-UOTX01001277-UOTX01001277.1-compost-metagenome-genome-assembly--contig:-NODE-1277-length-20023-cov-27.254988_pt1 | contig 20023 bp, 18 predicted proteins | sample MGYA00238143_ERZ746982 | MGnify/ENA primary metagenome ERZ746982 (study PRJEB28758, sample SAMN06268862) | compost metagenome | isolation source: single cell | place: USA: California, Emeryville, Joint... | reverse complement strand
CCTCAAAGAAAATTAAGAAAGAAAAGAAAACGAAATCGCAATTGAATCGCAGACGAAAAGCTCCAGACAAGTCAGAGTAAATATTATTCAATTATAAAATATCAATTTCTGGACTTGAAGAAAAATTGGGCTCGATGTCATTAATTTTACGCAAAGAGTCGCTAAATTATTAAATCTCACTGATTCCTACACCAGCGTCCCGAGTAACAATTTTCTATCATTAAATAAATCTGGAAAAAAACTCACATTCTAGGTGGCAAATTGACTTGTGAGACTAAAGGTTCATGCAAACTTGAAGAGCAGACTGCCCCCTCTTCGACTGATTTCCCTCCAATTAAGGAGAAGAATCCAATTCGAGAGACAATTGCTGAAACAGAATCAAGTATTGAAAAATCTGGAGTCCTAAATATGGATATAGTCAATCCTGTGTCCGCTGTGAATACTAAAAACGAGAAAGAGGCAGGACCAATATTATCATCTAAAAGCAATTCTAAGTGTATGAAGGAGATCACATGTTCTGCGATGAGGAAAGGGTCCCTCCTTCGCAGAAAAAATATTCATTTGGCCAAGTAAATTAACTTTAATTTCGTTTCCTTTCGAAATAATCCCAATATTTTAGTCCGAAGCTGACAGGAAAGAAAGCTGATGCTCTTCTCCTTGGTGGTGAGGAGTCTGTTTATCTCGAAGACGATGAGTATGAGAACGAGAAACTTCCAGGGGAATGCCTCAATTTTTTCGAACACTCAGAGCAATCTGATGTCAGCTCCGAAGATAGCGACTCTTCTTCTGATTTAGAAACTCCGCTAAATTTCCAAGAAGAACCTTTTTTTCAATGCAAAGCTGAAAAAGCGAGTAAGGGTGATATTCCTTGGCAGAGGAAGCTCAGTAAATTTGTTGAAAAAAATCTGATCAAAGAGAATAGTTCTACTGAGACCATCAGCCTCGAAGCCTTTGCTGCTGTCCATCCAATCGATTTCTTTTCGCTCATTCTCGATCAGAAAATCATTAAAAGAATGAAAAACGCAACCAATGACTACTATCACACTAATAACGACAAAAAAGCAGCTAATCCCCATCTCAAATCCTGGGTAGATGTCACTGAGACTGAAATTAAAAAATTCCTTGGACTTTTGTACCTCATGGGGATAGTCAAAAAACCCGGCTTGCGCGATTACTGGGGAAAGGACCCTCTAACTGATACTCCCCAAATGAGACATGTGTTTTCGAGGGATAGATTCTCCAAAATTCTAATGAATTTTCGAGTAGTCCATCAATCGAAGACTAACGAAGAGGATCCCCTCAGCAAAATCCGCAGGTTCATCGATCGGATTATCAAAAACTCGAATAAACATTACATCCCATCGAAAAACTTGAGTCTGGATGAGTCCATGATTGCTTTTAAAGGGAGACACAAATTCAAAGTCTATATGCCTAAAAAACCCACAAAGCATGGGTTCAAAGCCTATGTCGTTACAGACGCGAGCTCTGGATATGCTCTTGCCTGGGAAATGCACAGCTTTACGGAGAGCATCCCTTTCAGTCTCCAGAAAACGTTAGAACGCATCCTTAAACCTTTTCGAAATCAAGGATATACTGTGTATATGGATCGGTTTTACACTTCTCCTGAATTATTGATTGAGCTCTTGAGTCACAATATAAAGGCTTGTGGAACGGTACTACCAGGTCGGTGTCGATTATCTGGCGATCTCCAAGCAGAAATACGAACTATTTCCCCTCTGGGTTACAGACACTACGGTTACTTAGATCAGACGCTAGCAGTGTGGAGAGATGGGCATCGATATGTGTATTTCCTTTCAACAGCGCATGACGCGACGTTGGTTGAAGGCATGAGGAGAATGCGGAAACGAGAGAAGAAATTGGATCCGACCGGGCCGCCCAGACAGAAGATAGTCCTTCCAGAGATAGCGGTGCAGTATAATCAGTACATGGGCGGAGTTGATCGCTTCGATCAGAAAATGGCTTATTATGGTCACAGACACAGGAGCAGAAAATGGCAAATGAAGGTGTTTTACTATTTTCTGGAGGTCGCCATGGTGAATAGTTACGTGCTCTATCTGAAAAAGCAGCAAATTGATGGGGTGAAGCCATTGTCGCATAAACGATATCGGATGGAAGTGATACGAAAACTATTGAACTTGCCTCAGTTGAACAAGGAGCTGCTGTTATCGAAAAAATTTTCGTTTGATAATAGTGCAGGGTGCGTCCTTAGATGCACGCATAAGCCGATGAATTGCGCTATTTGCAGCGCTCAAGGTGAATCGAAGAAGAGGGTGAGAACGTCGTACAAATGTCAAACATGTGAAGTCAATGTATGCGCGCTCGGTTGTTACGACATTCATCGCAAAATGAATGCAAGCTCATCCATTTTCTCAATGAAAGATAGGGTTACTGAGGCCCAATCACTGGGTATCGAAGTGAAGGTCGAAGCGACTGAACTCAAGGTCGAAGGAGAGCAACCTTGTTATGTAGATGCCCAAGAATGCCGAGCTATGCTCAAAGTGGAAGCCAAAAAGGACACCATTTTAGAAAGTACGGAGATTTTTATGTCAACGAGTCATAAAGGTATGGAGACTGAAGTTCTAAATGAGTCTCTAGATGAATATAAGAACAAATCCTGGAAAGGATCTCTAGAAATTTGAGAATTGAGCGAAAAATATGAATGGGGTCTTTTCATATCAGAAGCTAAGGTCCTTCAGCAAAGCATGAAGAAGAGGAAGAGGCCTTGCCATGCGAATATTACAGTATATGATGGAATATTAGGGAAGTGATATTCATATGTATCTATTTACATTTCAAAGATCAGGAAGCGAAATCCTTCGAAGAATAACAAATAATGAATGGATGTATCTGCAAATCAACATTTCTTCTCTAATTAGCTGATAATATAACTAACCTTAACAACATGTTTGAATTTATGTTACTAGTATATAAGAATATTGCGATAATTGTGCGAGCTCGCTCTCAGTAATCTTCGATGTGTTGTTGTTATTGATGCTGTTTTTAGAGGAGTGGTTTTACTAAAGGAAATTTTCATACTCTTGTAGAATTGAAAAATGAATTAAAACGAAAAAATGCTTTTAATTTGTGTCGATCACTTGAAACATATAATTTTGAAATTAATAGTCAGAAATTAATCGATCTGAAATTTTGTCAATTGGAAACGGTATCTTCAAGGATAATGCACCGCTTCGGTACAATATTAAGTACACTAAGTATAACAACGATAAATCTTCCGCTTCTTAAAGGTTATTACAACTTATGCAATTAAAAAGCGATTTATTCAACAGTAAAGAGGTAAAACTAAATATATAAGAGCTAATTCAGAAATAATCCTTTTTAATAATTGAAGTGATAACATTGATTAAGGTCGTAAAATAGTTAATTTTTGTAATGTTTCTTGACAATGAACCTTTCATTATACTCACAAATAGTGTTGCACACCAAAATAATTTTGTCTAAAACATGATACAAGCAAGTATAATCTTACAAATTGCAACTAATTCCCACCTGTCAATAATCTGTCTGACTGCTTCGAATTAGTTAGCTTTTTGAAAACAAAATATTGTTAAATACTATTTATGAGTAATTTCATTTCTAAAGCAAATGATCGCATTCTTTTATTGACGGCATAGCCTCCTGGAAAATCACCATAAATAGTAAAGAATTCGCAATTGCTGTCATTATTTGTTGTTTTCTAGGTGATTTGGACTCTCAGAAACCTCTTAGATTTTCGAGTCACTACCTTCTATGACTTGATAATTATCTAACATTAACAACTGATGTTAATGGTAGTTAAATATAAAAGTGATTCTGCGCGGACTGTTAGGAATTTCAATTATTCTTAAGAATATTGTGATGACCAAAGCTTCTATTTATGAAGTGAGTCCATTGAAGAACAGAAAGACAATTTGTAAAAACAAATCATTTTACTGTTGAATGATATTCATATTTTTGCATATATCTCCTTTCAGTGCATTAGGTCCTTACAATTAGTCTGCTCATGCCGAATGCAAATATTAACATCGGCTTTATGCTTCATATCACCATTCGTCTCTATTACTAAATCAGATTACCCTCATTCACTGACTGGGTAGCTGCTTGGGATTCGCTGTTAATGCTTTTTCTCCCACTTTTCTTCTGATTGTGATTCGCCCCGAAGATTCTGGAAGCTTTTCTGAAATATTAGGCAACCCAAGGTCTCTAGCTTTTTCAGTCACCCTCAGTTCAAGGTCCTCCAGAGTCGCAATCTTCTTTGGCCTAATCCCAAGCCTTGTTTTCTTATCAGTTTGAGCCGGTTTTACTAGCAAGCTTGTTCCATAAACTGTTTGATGCTTATTTTCTGCGCTCATTCGGTTTGTCAAACTCACAAAGCCTCGTTCAAGAGGAAGCGGCTTGAGTTTCGCAATACCACTATTTGAAAGATCTGTGGTTAACACCCCTGGCTCATCTGCCTTGCCGCTTCCTATAGCTGACTGCCGGTTCTCTTTATTGCCTAAGTCGCTCTTTTTCGGAAAGAGCTTCGTTCTCATATTTCCAAACGCGATCACCACAGCAGTTACGTTGTCGAAGCTCTGCTTATTGATCGCTTCCTGCAGAATCGAATCAGCTACGATGCCAGTTTGCGTGTGTATATTCTCTGCGAGTTGGTAGTTGTTACAAGACCCCCAAGCAGTATTTAACACGTCACGATTTGTCATCGTATCAAAAATTCCGTCACCTACGAAGATTGGTCACTTTCCTAAGCCTGTTCAATGTATTACTTGCAATGACGATAAAATCGCAGTCAGGAGTTAGCTGGAATATTTTGATCTCGGGGACTGCAATAACGCAGCCAGGAAGCCCACCATACATAGGTATCTTTGCCTCAATGTCTCCGAATGTTCTACTGACCTATAAAAATTGAAATCCTCGCTATAGCAGACGTATTTCTAGTAAAAATACAGAGAGTTTGCCTGGGAAAACTCTGAAAGGGCCTGCTACAGGTGCTTCTCGATCTGCACCTCCTTGTTTCTGGGCAGGATACTGGGACCTTACGTGAATGAATTTAGACTTTAAAGGCTTAAAATTACTGGTAAATTCTCCCGCCAGCAGCCTTGATTCGTCTGTTTTCATCATCATCAAGAGGTTTATGGTCTCTAGAAAGTGAAAACAATTTTGCCCCTTCACATGAACTCAAAATTGCTCGGCTATCTCCAACATTAGCGACGTAACACATGTCACCTATTTCACAAAGACGAATATATGAAATGTAATTAATCACGGACAATCTTACCGACTATAAGCACTACTAAGGCACAAGAGCCTGATCGATCAATATCTTCGGATTTCGACTGCTGTGTAATCTCTGTGAATTCCTCTTCAGCTTTTGCAAACCCATTTCTCAAGGCTTCTTTGGGGTTTTTCGGGAAATTAGGATCGTTGATAACCTGAATTCATCATATATAATAAATTCGGGGTGTCAGTGTAGAAAGCAATAGTCTTACGAGAGTGTGGAGGTTATCTTTGAGATAATCAGCGCATTTGCTGCCTCCATGCCCATCGAAAACTGCGAAAAACGAGCATTTTGGCCAATCATCAACAACTCGATCGCTCGGAGGAGGGATGTTTAGTAATATTGAAACCCTGTCTTCGTTATAATTTCGAACAATACCTATGTTCGTGGCCGCAGCATAAGCTCTAACAATCCCATAACCTTTCGTTGAGCACTTAGCCTTTTCATATCCAGGCATCGAAAATTCAATTCTCGGTTTGCTTTGCTTAGATGTAAAATTCACAGGCTCCGAATTATCTGACTCCTCACCCATGCAAACCTCTTTATTTTCCTTCAACAATGCTTGTGTGATTGGCCTTTTGATTTCTTTAAGAAATCGGACTCCGTCATATTTCTGTAGTTGTTGAATTGTCGCCGTTCCAGCTATAGCCTCCTGTTTTTCTTCAATCTGCTTTTTAACCACACCAAATGAATTCCTCTTATTTTCGTTTGCAGAGGATAAATCCTTCACCGAGTGAGTTCCTTTGCTCGGCAGAGCCTCAGGTTTTTTAAAATTTTCGATGCTCATTCTTTGTGGATTCTGAAAGCTACATTCTTCATTCCTCGATGTGCTGGCACGAACACTCTGAGATGTTGCTATCTTCGGCATCGAGAAATCAATCGATGTGGAGGTGTTCGTCTCGAAAACTCTACTTATGGCAGGCTTGGTTTGTGGAGGAGAAAGAAGCATAGATGTTAATTTATTTGGGATTTTCAAGGAATTTCGTTGTAAGGGTGACATATGAGAGAGTCGTTCTTCATGAACAAATGTTGAGACAGTTGCCCTCTCCTGTTCGAAGTTGCAGCTCTCATTGAGAATCCTGCTTTGTTGGCTCAGCACGCTTGTCGATGTCTTCTTTGAAGATGAAAATTCGCGCTGAGTCTCGTCTTTTTTCAGCAATTGCTTCCAATCAATGCCTTTTTGGTGAGTTGTCAATCTGAAGTTTTGGCTGAGAGGTGTCAAGTTCCTTGAGAGTTGCTGGGACGAAAGAGGAAGCGGTGGTCGAAGATTCGGATTCCCTTCGTTAGAAAGCATGCGGTGAAAAAGTTGGTTACATGACGTGGATAGAGGGTTGTCAGGTCCTGATTTTAGTTTCTTAGGGAGCTGGGTGGTGCTTTTTGAGTTCGTTTGATTGCTTGAAGACATGAGGGAAGTGGTTTTGGGTACGATGTAAGATTGAGGGATATTGGGATATCTTAATTGGCTTTTATTGTCTCTACCTGAAAAATTGGATTTGAAGCTGAGCAGCGGCTCGGGACTCGGAGCCTTTTGGATGAATTTCTGCTGTTCTGTCATGTATGGGTGCTACGTCTTCGATGGGATGATAACTAACTGCTCGTAATTAAAAATTAAAAAATAGCGGCTAGTTCTTCTAAAATTTTATTCACATACTTTTTTTTTTGTTTTTTTTTTTGTGGGTGGAATGGCTTTCAAATCTCTTATTAATTGAGTTAAGTATTTGAAGGAAAAGTCTCCAAGCTTCAAGGTGTGGATTTCCACAGCTGAAGGAAATCTGTAATTGATTTTGAAGGAGTCCATTCATTATAGTGAGGGTCAGGCCGGGGCTTCATGCCCCGTTGCCTAACCTCGTTTGATCTGGAAATGACTCAATAATCATTCAAGGATCAGGATAACAACTAAAGGGATATTACTAATCAATGATTTACGCTTTTCTTGTGGAAGTGTTTTCTCCCAACCAGAATTCGCAATAGCCTTGCAAATGAAAAGAAGAAGATTGTTGAGGGCACTAGCGATAAGATTTGATAAGCAATTCCCACTATAAGGGCTAATTGTGAACAAACTCATAAAATAAAGTTCCTAGCCACCATTATCTTCATCATCATTGAAGATACTCACAACCGTTTACGCATAACATAAGTAAAGAAGTCCTAAGACGCGTCAAATTGTAGATATTAGGAATTTTGGAATTAATTAATTAAGGCTTTTATATAATTTTCTTTCCAGCATACTGGAATTTTTTTTTTATCATGATGACGATCTTAGATTTAATTAACTTGACATTCACTTGATATTATCATCACTAACTCGTTTATGCTTTTCAACAAACTCATAATAATCCACCAATATTGATCACAATCTGTGAATTAGGTACCCAACTCCTTCGACTGAATTAGACAGCTGAGCCAATCTCAATTGATTTCTGAAGCGTTTTCTTTTCCAAGAGTATCAACGGTTGCGCTTCCGAGGAACGTGCTTGATATTGCGAACCACCCATGAAAACCCACTTATTTGAAATTTCAAAGATGAAAACTATTATGAAACTGAAGGAGAAAAAATTGACAGCGATGTGTGAAATTAAAATTTTAACTGCGTTTAGAGTCTTTTAATTAAATGCGAGTGAGGGTACATAGTCTCAAAAGACATTTAGAATTTCTTCAATGACCCACCCCAAAGTAGATATTCAATGACGATGTAACCAAACATTGGGATTCATTTTCTTTTCTCCTATTAGCCACTATGGAGAGAAGTGCTTTTGTGATCACATTAATTTAAAAGGGTTTTTTCAGGATTTTATTCTTGAGGTATTTGATTTAAAGGAGCTTTAAGATAAAGATTAATCATTAGCAATTAAGTCAAAAATAAATACATGGGCTGCTGTGCGAGTAGTGACAACGTGGAGAGACCTGGTAATGCGCTTACAATCGAAAAATTTGTAATAACCCTATGATCAATAGCCGGAATGAGAAATCCCGGTAGTCCTAAGACGAGAAAGGACCATCAAGCTAAAGATGACGGAGTTCACTCGGAAGAACCCATCGTGATCTCTACAAATCCAAAAACCGAGTCAAATCCAAAGGAACTGAAGCTTGATTTATCGAAAATTGTAGGAGCCACTCAGAGTAGTGCTTCAAAACCTCATACAAAAGTCAATGCAAAGCCTGATGAAACTGGAACCCCTAAAGCGACCCAACCCAAGCACAGAACAAGCGAAACAAAGCCCAGCGGTTCAACTTTCCTTCAAGAGCCTCGAACTCCTTTACAACAGGCGGTCAAAGAGCAATTTTCAACACCTACAAAATCGAATGCAGACGTGGAAGCAAATAAGATTGTTCAAAAAAAAGAGGCTCCAACCTCTGACACCTCCCCTCAAAAGGGAAGCAACTTGAATAATAAAGGGGTTATGAGTAATCAAGTTGGAGACCTGCAAAAAGAGTCTAGCAACAAAAACTCAGCCAAAGACACCAGTGCCTCTGAAGCTAACAACGACAAATTGACTGTAGCCGAATTGAAGAATCATGGATCAACGAAGAACACTGCTGATTTGAAAGTTAGTCCTGATATATTTGTAAGCCTGAAGACCGGATCTATTGGAGAGCATTATAAAGTCGGCCAGGTCCTTGGAGAAGGTAGTTTTCTAGATCCTGTGAGGGCGTATTTCATTGTATTTTATCTTGTAGGTGCTTATGGAAAAGTCAGTATCGTTACACATAGAACAACAGGTATCATGAGGGCGATGAAGAGCATTAAGAAGAAGTCCGTATTAAAAGAAGAAGCAGAGAAACTGTTTGCTGAAGTGAGTATTTTGAAAGAACTTGACCATCCGAATATTGTGAAATTATACGAGTTATTCCAGGATCAAGACTGCTACTACCTCGTCACTGAGTAGATAGTATCAATTCGATTATAAATTAACTTTCCTTTGAAGGTTTTGTACTGGAGGAGAGCTTTTTGACAGAATTCAACAAATGCAGAGTTTCAGCGAAAAGCAAGCAGCTGAATATATGAAACAGATCCTTTCTGCTGTGGTTTACTGCCACTCCAAGAACATCGTCCACAGAGACCTAAAACCAGAAAACCTGCTCTTGGATTCCAAGAAATCTGACGCTGCGCTAAAAGTTATCGATTTTGGTACCTCGCGAAAATTTACTGCTGGCAAAAAAATGACGCAAAAGTTTGGAACAGTAACCGCTTTTTTCGCTTGATTCAGCGATTTATCCTCACAATAGCCATACTACATTGCTCCTGAAGTACTATCAAAGAGCTACGATGAAAAGTGCGATGTGTGGTCCTGCGGAGTCATTTTATATATTCTTTTATGTGGATATCCTCCTTTCAATGGAAGAACTGATGCAGACATTATCAATAAAGTCAAGACTGGAAGATTCCATTTTGATGGTAAAAGCAATGCAATTTTCCTAAGGCTAATCTTACAATCGAAGACGCTGAGTGGTCAAGAATCTCTTCTGAGGCCAAGACCTTGATAAAGAAGATGCTGACATACGATCCTGCAAAGAGAATTTCAGCCAGAGAAGCGCTAGATGATCCTTGGATGCAGAAAAACGCGAGAAATATGCCGTTCAATAAAAAGGTGCTAGAGAACCTCAGCTCATTCAGTGTAAGAAGCCTCGACTCCATTCCAACGATAATTACGTAAATTGTATTGTAGTCAAAGAACAAACTGAAGCAGGCGATTCTCACATTTATTGTTACGCAAGTCACCTCTCAAACGGAGAAAGACGAGCTTCAGAAAACGTTCCAGCAACTGGACAAGGATAAAAACGGTATTCTCACCAAAGATGAGCTTGTTGCAGGTACGAGAAATTGACCATACAGTTAGTCACACATGAAACTTTGAACGATTAGGATATATCAGAGTTTATGGTAGCGACTCTCGAGCAAAAGCTGAACAAGAAGCTATGAGAATTATTCAGGAAGTTGATGTAAATGGATCGGGTGAAATAGATTTTACAGGTGATGAGAGACACAAGTTCTTAATAACTAAACCTGATGATAGAATTTATTATGGCTGCGATGAATAAAGAAATGCTGCTTTCAAAGCAGAAGATTGCACAAGCATTCAGACTTTTTGATCAGGTACATATCTGACGATGAGCTGTGAAATTGATGAAACGTTGCATTTTAGGACGGCGATGGATTCATTACAAGGCAAGAATTGTCAAATGTTATGGGAGGAATCGCCATGGATGATGAAGACTGGAAAAGTATTATTGAAGAGGTCGATCTCAACGGGGACGGAAAGGTGAGAAAATGATCAGTATTGTGGGCTCATGTGTATGATTAGATATCGCAAGATGAATTCGTTACGCTGTTGACTAAATCGGCAATCACGAAGAAAGTTATGGGCAAATAAATAATATTTTCTGGGATTTTCAGTGAGCATGAAGATTGTTGAGATATAAGCTGTCACTTAAATGGGTTACAGAAGCTTTTTCTGAGAAGTTCGGAAATTTTCCAGAAAGTTAAGCATAGTTTTTCCTGATATTTTGGAAGTGAATCAGCTTACATCTCGCTCTCTTTTTTTTTGGTACATTTTTCGTAAAGTTAATATATAAAGTCATTACGAATATCGTTTAAGATACTTTATCATCAACGAAGGAGATTTTCATTCAGATCTATCCGACCGACCCCTATAGAGCATGTTAGAATGTATAAAAAATAGCAGTTTCTCATACGGTTATCTTCGAGTTAGCTTAAACGTTCAGTTTAGAAAATAACGTACAAAATTTCATGAAGAAGAATCTTTGAATATCTGGGTGTTTTCTGTGTAATATTTATTGCATGCTATTTGAATTCTAAATTGAGGAAGATATTAGACTCCCAAAAAAAAGTGGGAGAATCTTTTCTCAGTTAGAAACGAATTGATATTCATTTCAAGAGGGTCGTTCTCAAGAGCACAGAGGATGTCCTTGACCGCAGGATGATAGGAACTACTCTGATTTCATGTTCAATAATAATCCTATCCCCAATCGTCACCAAAACACTTAAGCCGAATTTCGCTGCACTCCAAAAGTCGAAATCAATCAGCCTGTAGTTGTAGTGCTAAAAAATAATGTCTTCTTTATATATTACCGTAAAAGATTGACTCTTTCAGTAGATATCAACCATATAAGATTTCTATTATCGAATGAAACTGACCTAACTATCTGACTCGACTTCTTTGTTCGACTATCTTCCTAGTAAACCGTCTTTTCATGTATCTAACTGAAACATGACTTCATTTTAAAATTCTGGGTGAATTGGAGAATTGAGTTGTTTAATTTTATTAGAAGTAGAGACGATTCTTAGCGTTGACGACATAATTATCCAGGTTCAAAAAAAATGAACGAAGGGAACGCAATCGACCTCGAAAAACACGACGAAATCGAGCTCAAGACGACAGAGAATAAGCTCAATCAAGCTATGGTTTCAACTTCCAAAAATCTTTATACTGACCAAGTGGATATCGCATTCAAAAAAGCAGACGAATCACCGGACAGAGGCTTCATTGCTGACACACCCCCAGTCGACAAGAGCAAAAAGCAAAGCTTCTCTGACATAACCAACGTACGCAAAGACGATTGCTCGCTTGATTTGTCCGCAGAAAAAGATTTAATCAAAGAACTTGAAGGCGGTCTGCAGGAAAGACCTTCATTCAACGGCTTTCAATCCAAAAACAATATTTCCCTGTAATAGCCCCTCACTGCTTTACCATTCTCTAATCTAATTCATTAATAGCGGATTTAACGAGTCAATAATACAAAAGAAAGACCCATCACCCGTAGAGGGTGCTCCTAAGAAAGATAACGCAATTCTAATCCAAGGCTCAATGAGCCTTTCCAGTGAGGAATTTAATGGAATAATTTACACGAGGAAAAAGGGCGGCTGCTTTCTTTGTGATAATCCTGGAAAAGACCAGCAAGTTGAATCTACTGCCGCGGTAGACCGCATCTCCACAAAGACTCACAAACCAGAAGCAACAAACTCAGACGATGAGCTCATTCATCCCTGCCTATGCGATTTCACGACACATCGAGGCTGTTTGAAAGCTTATGTAATCGCCAGCAGGAAAATCGGCTGTGATAAATGTAAAGTGCTATATGCTGTTGGCTGCCTTGAGAAACGTGCGCGGTTCTGCGCTCGAACCAAAGGATTCATCTGTCTCCTTTCATTTTTCCTCGCGCTTATTGCAATTCTCGCAGCGATGGTCGCAGGAATAGTTGTCCTCTCCGACGGGGCTGGGCTTTCAATTGATGGTCAGACCCGGTTGTTTTGGTTTATCGTTGTGATCGTCGTTGGATCCATTCTTTCAATAATATTGATTTTTGTTCTTGCTAAAGTATGGAAGAGCAGCTTCAGGAAGCAAATAATAGATTTGCAGCTTTATTGCAAGCAGACAGAGATGTCAAAGCATTCTCAAGACCCTGATGGAATCCTCAAAAGGTTTTTAGAGCAAGAGCTGAGGGGCAAACATTCCCAGCTCATTGAAGAAGCGCTGCTAAAATACAAGAAACTAAATGTCCAGAGGTTCAACGACGCTATGAGAACAATGGCTGATTTTCATGAGAATCAGGAGATGCAAGATTTTAAGCTCCTTATGAATGAAAGCTTGGCAGTAGGCAAGCCTATCCAGGTCAATACGCAGGAAAAAACTGATGTGAAAGAAGACGCAAATACCGCTGAAGTAGCAGAAAACCCTATTGTAAACAAAGTTATCATAAACGAGAAAGTTTCCGCGCAGATGTCGAAATTTTCGGGGATGATACCTGTGTATAAAGAGAGTACAAGCAGAAAGGTGAGTTTATAGTGATGAAATGAATGTAATAATTATTTAGAAGACGAAAAATAAGTCATTGGGGTCGCAAACGGCTTTGAAATACGTAATGAGTGCAGCAAGCAATGATAATCAAGAGTATAGAGGAACTCTCTCGGACAGGTTCAAGACGGATTATCCGAAATTTAAGATAGAAACAGTAAAACCCGAGATGAAACACTTAGTGAAGAAGTCATACGATTTCAGATATTATAAGGGCAAAGTTGAAAGGGCACATAGCTCTGAGCTTTTGGACGAAGAAATAGCAGAAAACTAGGACATCCATGTAGATATGCGAATTTTTCTTTGGCTATGATAAAATTATTTTTTCATGTAATTTTCGCGTTTTTCCCAGGTAAATGACATGTGCGTAAGCCATTTCATTACTTGGATTCGCAGTTTTTATAAGTTTCCTCAATAATGAAAATAACAGTAGAAATCATTAAATTTGAGTAGATAAATGCAGAATCAAAAATTAAAAAAATTCGAGTCCCGTGATTTGGATTATTATGGAGAGTGAGAGAGAATGAGTTTAAATTAGGAAGGTGGCGTTTTGGAAGATGCTTGATAAGCTTTAGAATGACGGCTCTTGGTCTTTTTAACAAGCAATATTTTAATTTTTAATTTTTTTTTTTGGAGTGCCTATCGGGTTTAGTTAGCTCCTAGTCCTCAAACCCAATTATCCGATATATTGTTTTGACACTCAAACCAAAACGGTCATTCTTTCAAATCATATGCTCATATAATGTGAGTTTTTCTGAATGAAAACCCGGGATGCTAAGTAATGTGCTTCTCAGATGATTAGTGCCGCACATTTGCATAAAAACACAGTAATATATTCTGAAAGAGATGTTTCTCATTACGAGATGACTATCTATTCAATTAAATGAATTCAAAAATTTAAAGTATATTTATAATTACTTTGTAATGTTGCCTCAAGAGGATTTTAACGAACAAATCATTAACAATCGAGCTTTTTTAAATAAATTATAAAGTTTGCTCAGCTTTAAATCAAGCTCGTTCCGTACTCATTCCAAACTCATTAAGCATAAAGGTTATGCTTAACTTCTTTTTTGGTGCCGTTTTAGGTCTGAAGATCATTCTCAGAGGTAAATACCCAAATATTGATTGTTTAACAAACTTTAACATTTCCAGGGGCCATTTCAGTTGTTCAGATACACTTTCCTCAAGAAACATTGATCTCTTCAGTATCGAATGTGTATCCAAATGTTACCATGGCATCGATCGCGCCATCTCTTACAAGCTCCAATCAATATGCATGGAGCGTATGGTTTCACAAAAATGAACCTACTTGGTCTGGTGCTTGGGAGTCATATTTCAGAATTTCACTCGATACAACGTATCGCCAGCTTCTCTTGAGAATAAGGTCTGAAAATTTGAAATTTAGCGTAGACGTTGGCATTGGAAGGATTTCTGGGAGCTTTATGAGATCAACCAATGACATGATTTTCACAGCTTCGACTTCAGTTTCTCCCGATTATATTTGGGATCCATTGGAAAATGTAATCTTACCAAAACAATTTTGCGTCGATTATCATGATAAATCATTAGACAGCTGTTAGCGATTACATTCCTTTAAACACTTAGGTTTCAGTGATTTGACAACTAATGTTTCTGCCGGCATGCAGCATGGGTTCCGATATTTGTTGGGAGACAACTATTCTGTAACTAAAGTTCTCAAGACTAGAACTTCAGGGACAGGGTCTTTCTATGCATTTACTTCTGCTGCTACTTTCCAATGGACAAATGACATTCATGTTTCACATCGCAGATGCAAAATACAATAGGTTCGAGTATATACCGATTATCTTCCAGAGACCGAAGATATGATGATCAATTTGGCATTAATGAACCTAGACAGTAAAAATCATTTATATCGGCTTTTTCTGAAATAAAGTAGGCAAGCTCTTCTTCTTTTACTTTGCGACAGATTTTATTAATAATCAAGTGATCCCGATTGATGTGTATACCCCTTCTTCTACAAGCTCCACCACTGGAACTTTAAGTATTTGAAATCATATTTCTAATGTATAAGAAAAACTCTTACATTTAACAATAAGGGCTGAATTCAGTTGATACATCATACGATCCTATTCTTCAGGCTTGGAATATTATTAACTGTTGTTGTTGCCGCCGACATCTATCCACATACTGGTGGAGTCTACCCACAGGCGCTATTCTCTTTCGGAAGTATCAACGACCTTAACATAAGGCTTACAGTTGAGATTACTTCTGATCGACAACTAAAGGTATTCGAGCTTGATCCTGTTGACTGGTGGATCAATACATTCTCTTAAGGGGTCACTCTCACAAACGGTAATATAACCAAAAACATTGAAGTTGATAATATTGAAATAGATGCATGGAATAGAGTCATTGTGGAAACGGTGAGAGCTCAGCCTACTGACTTTTCAGAAGGATATTGCTCTGGTAGAATTTGGATAAATGGAGCTGATGGGAGACGAGCTTACTTCGGGAAGTTCAACTTGGGGAAATGCATCTTCAGGACCTTCAGTAGCTTGGAAATGATGATCTGCTCGAGGAGGTTGGAGAGACTACTGACAATATTATAAAGGAGCAGAGAGTGTTTTCGTCCCTCCTGGAGGTAAAGAATCTATGCTTCATTCTAACTTCATTAATTACAATGATTCCATAATCATTTAATAGATTCAACATGTGCACTCGCAGGATTCATCCAACCTAGTCAAGCAGCTTGCTTGCAATGCAAACCAAATTACTATATGGCTGAGAAAACATGTGTGAGCAGCTGTCCAACCGGATATGTCCTTCATACAGGAACAAAATCCTGTCAAAGTAACTTTATCTCATTGTCGATGTTGTTTTAATCAATTTAATTTTACTCTTAGAATGTTATCATGGCGGCTATTTCGTAAATCTACTTAGCTCTGATCTAATTGAACTTACTCTTTCCCTTTTCATAGAAAGAAAATGGCATATGCGATCCTTGTGTGTGTGCCAGATGGACTGAGTGGGGTTGACTCCTGGTGTAAAACTTACCACCCAAGTTGCCGAAAATGCTCTGGGACTCATGCACTGACTGCTACACCTTGACATACCTTCTCTCTTCAAATAATTAAAGCGTGAGCTGCAATGTAGATCGTTACTTCATCTCAGGCACTCAATGTCTGCGGCTGTGGGGGTTAATACTATAACTTTTCTTTTCCATATTGCTGTGGGAATTGCTGAATGGTTTAGAAAGAGAAAAGAAAAAAAGATGGATGCGCATAAACAAAGACAAACACTTTCCAAAAGAGTGAACGAGGATAGTCAGAGGGAATTCCACCTTCATCCTCAATTAGATTGCTCAATCGATAACAGTTCTCAGAGGATCTGGGACCAGTCTCTAAAGATGGAATCCAGGTCTTCTCTATACAGCATCGGCATGTAATTTGTAGAAAATTAGCTTCTTCCATAAAGGAGATCTTTATGTGCTGCGCTGCCTCTAATAAAAACCCTCAGCCTTCAACTCGAAAGTGCGAATTAAAAGTATTGGTGGCGACAGCCCTCGATTTGTTGTCCCTGTGTCAAGCTTTGGGAAATAGAACACTGATTAGTCATTGCCAGCTTATTGATCGTTCAAATTGCTTATAATTTTCCGCGTAATAACCACTTTATCAAACACATACATAAGAAAAAAAAATTGGAGAAGGACCTATAAATCTTCAATGCTTTGCTTATCGACACTCTCAAAAAAGAATTATAGTTAATAATTGCCAAACGTCATCAAATGGCTGAATAACAAAGTATTCAGAACCATCTACGGTACAAGATATCCATATATCTTCCGCAGCTCTCAATTAATACATGCAATAAATTTTAGTTAAGTAATTAACTGCCAAATTTACAAATAATTAAATTTTTTTTGCTAACTAACCCATTTGGTCTTATGGACACCGAAATCCATTTACCCACCAACCATCCTCTTATGACTGATGCATTTCCAGGTTTGGAAGGCATAGAACTTCTCTTCAATCAATACGAGGCCACAGATTCAACAGTAATAGGCACTGACCCTCTAGAAGAAGAGGACGACGACGACTTCGAAAAAATTAATGGTGATTTTGAGAAGCAAACCTCTCAACCCAGAAGCGAAATTGAGACCATTGTCAGTGACTTATTGAACAACCTAGTCACAGATGTGGCTGAAAACCGAGCTGCTAAAGGAAAGTTGCAGCTAAAGCTGCCTCCTCTTCCAGAAAAGATGCTATCGACACATTGCTTAGGGATGTTGGCTGATGCAAGTCCGAACAAGCTAAGAAAGGCCTCCGCTTTCTCAGAATGTAGTCTGAAGACGGCCGACACGCATGGTCTTTGCTCAGAAAGCAACTTATTAAACTCTGGTTCCCAGACTCCGGCTTCCTTTACTCGCATCCTTCCAGAATCAAGCTCTCAATTAGATGTGCCTCCGTCTAACTTCACTGAAGAGCTACCGCTACTCGAAAGCAAGCTAGAGCAACTTCAGGAAGAGCAACTGAAGCACACCTCGGCATCAGCGTCATATTCCTTGAACTTAGACCACGAAACGAAACCTGATGGATGCACTCAAGCTGCTCCACAGAATATTTCATTGATGAATACTAGGGTAAATCCTTTCTTTTCAGTACTAGTCATCCTTATCAACTTCAAGCTTTTTAATAATGATCCAGACCAGATATCCTCTCAATGCGCTTCAGAAGATGTCCAAATAGTGGATCAGCGCAATGATGAAGAGGAACGAAATCAAGAGTTTGAGGCGAAATATCAGAAGGCGTGTCAATCAGCTAAAAAGCTGTTGGAGGCGCTTTCAACTGAGAACAAAGCGGAGCTGAGGAAAAAAATCGAGAAAACTTTAAGCACAAGTAAATTTTCACATGCCTTTGCTTCGTGTGCTAATGACGTCTAAAAAGCTCCTTCCAAGAAGATCACAAAAGGAGATTTTGATAAATTTTACCAGACCCGAGTGAAAGAACACCAAAAGAAGAAAAATCAATGGTTAAAGCAACAGCAGGAGGAGAAAACAAAGCAGGAATTGGCCGAAATCCATGATCCGACGATAAACAAAAACAAAGGGCCAGTTGACAGACCTTTCTTTCAAAGACTCGAAACTTTTACAAGTCAGAAAGAGCGGAAACTCTCCGAATTGCGAAAGGAAGCTGCGATGAAGAAAGAACTCGAAGAGGTCAAAGAACTCACCTTTAAGCCCTCATTAATCAGTAAGAAACAACTTCCCCGACCATCACAGGTATGTGATATCACAAGATTAAGGCTTAATTAATTGATTGGGATTTAGATTGTAACCCACAAAACACCAGAACCTAATCGAGAGCTTGAAGAATGCACGTTTAAACCTCGTATCAATCAGCATTCAAAACGATTAAGCGTAGAATTTCTTCGATTTCTTGTTATGTTAATCTTTCTTTGAATCTTCTCTATTCTAGAGCAAAATCAATCAAGTGCTTGGTTCGGAGGTTGTATCTCGCCTCTACGCTTATAAAGAAAGAAAAGACGAAGAGCTTGAAAAGAGAAGGAAGGAGAGTCAGCCTACTTTTACACCCAACAGCAAAACTCGAAAGAAAAAATTCGAGCTCACTGAGGAAACGATGCGTTCTAGTCAATTCAAGAGCAGAGATTTTTGCTCTCCAGTCTCTCAAAAGCCGCCATCAGGAAGGAATACCTCTCCAAGATTAACCATCAGTAACCCATCAGAGCTAGCATCACGACAAAGAAGCATCCAACCCCATGATTTCATGAGAGAGGTCCACTCGACGAGAGCTTACTATAGTGTTTCTCCTCAGAGAAATGAATTTAGCAGTGTCCCTCGAACATCGTGTGCAGATAATGAAGAAATTGAGACTGGATCCCCAAAGTTTAACGATGGTCCAAGCGACGGAGAGCTGCTAGATTTGCTTTTGGAAACTAAAGATATGCTTTACAAGGATGAAAGGAAAATCTATGATATAATTGAAGCAATGCAAGCGCGAAAGAGCGAGTTGGAAGGAGAGCTTAAAGAGAAACAATCGAATTCACCAGATCCGGATGAGCTCGCAGAAATGCAGTCAAATATAGAATTAATGCGTCTGAACCTCGAGACACTGCAAGAGTCATTCCAGCAAGTAATAAAACAGAATCAATCGCAGTTAGGACTGGTCGAAGAACTTGCTAAAGAAAAACCAGCGGATGATGAGTGCATAACTCAAACTAAGCAGTCTACTCGTGAAACTATGGAGGAAAAGAAGGTCTCAAACACATCTGCTGGAATCAGGCATCCAAGCTTCCAGATCGACTCACAAAATTGCTTTTTTGAGCAAAAGGTGACTTCGAGTCCTGTTAAACAGGAAGACAATTTAACTTCCACGGAGCAAAGAAGAAATGAGAACGTTGTAGAAAATAAGGAGGAATTGAAATTACCAGTGGAATCGAACGTAAATTCCGATGATGAGCAGCATGGATGCGTTAGCAATCCCTCAAGAGTCCAAAAAAAGACTCGAAGACCTCGCAGCCAGAGATTTTCATCAGGGTGCAACACGCCGTTTTCGAACAGCATTCTGGCTAATGACTCTAACCAGCAGGGCTCGCAATTTTATAGTAGCAGCCAGCCAAATATTTTTGAGCAGGTTCAAGAGTTAGAGACTCAAAAGACTGAGGAAAAGGTTGACAAAGAAAATGAATCGGAAGCTGAAGCCGAAGAAAGGCAATCGCCGTGCTCGCGGTTGGATTCTCATAAGCCTTCAGATGATGGCATCGACAATGATCCTTTCACGAAGCCTCATAATAATTCCGAATTAAGCCTTCAATACAGCCACAATTTATTCGATCAGACCGAAAGCCTGATAGAAGGTCACTATGCCTGCAATCAGTCATATAGCTTGAATTTTACGAAAACTATCAAGGAAAATAC
>ENA-UOTX01001276-UOTX01001276.1-compost-metagenome-genome-assembly--contig:-NODE-1276-length-20039-cov-16.816551_pt1 | contig 20039 bp, 14 predicted proteins | sample MGYA00238143_ERZ746982 | MGnify/ENA primary metagenome ERZ746982 (study PRJEB28758, sample SAMN06268862) | compost metagenome | isolation source: single cell | place: USA: California, Emeryville, Joint... | reverse complement strand
CCTCTTCTTTGGAAAAACGGAAGGGCCAAAATACAGGACAAGTTATAATTCTTCTCTGACTCTTTATCCTTGGAGAAGTATCAGACAATATGGGCTCCATGTTCATAGTTCTCTGTGAGCACATAAAACAAAAAGGGTGTTGTATCGAACAGCAAATTTTTGTGATCTAAAAACAATTTTGACAAGTAGCACAAATTCTCGCAGTATATCGGATTTCGAGCTCCATCGACTTCAAACATCGAGTTCTTTTCATGGCGATAGATCTCGTCTCCTGGAGGGTGAGTCAGCAAGCAATGTTTGTTGTGTCTTTCAAGTTCGTTCATCGTAACGAAGAAAGTTAGGCAGAATTCGCAGATATAGAGGGTGTCGATTTTATCATATCCTTTTGGATAGGGAGAGTAGTACCAAGTGCTGCAAGTATAATTTCCCATTCGAATTTGATCGATTGTCTTTAATTTAGTCGCTTTTTCATGATTTGCAATATCATTTTCGGTCATGCCTGAGTGATATATGGGTTAAATAATCAGAATAAGTTGATTTTCTACCTGCATGTTCATTTTCGATTTCAGAATCGAGGATTTCTTCCTCTTGTTTTTTCTGCTTTTTCTTTAATTCCTCTTCTAGAACCAATGTACGTGTTAATTCGATGCGACTGCGAGAAACCCACTCATCCATACGACGATCGAAATCGACGTAGTGAACGTAATAATCGTAGGAGGTATCGGTCAGAGGCTTTTTTGGGTCATATTTGTCAGATAATTTGCAATCAATGAGTTTAGCGAGATGGTAATTGCCATCTTTCATTTGGACTTTCACGAAGTATGCAGGATCGAGAGCGCCTTCACATGGTTGCGAATAGACGTGCTCGGTACCCTTCTTAGTGGTTTTTAGTACGGCTTTTGCCTTCTTTGATGCCATAGTTTATTGAAATTTCAATCCCTCCTAAAATCGACTCAAATTTTATATGCTATTTTAACTCGCTTTTCTGTTTTGATTAACCTCAGAAATTTCTTGTTCTCTTATTAGTTCACTTACAAAATAAAATAAAGGCCATTCTTTCTCTTAAGAGAAACATATAGTGGCAAGACCTAAACTTCCACAATTTCGCAGCATTTTCTATTATTTTTAAATTGCCGCTATTTTCTACATAACAGTTCTAATTTTCCTCAAGAGTTCAGAAATTTTGGGAAACTTCGGCTTAATTTTGTTGCAAAAGAATCGACTTAATTCAACGCAATTCAAATGTTATACAACAACAAGAGAAATAAACTAGCTAATACTTGAAATTACATTTATTGTGTGAACATCTTACCGAGCTTAGCTAGCGATACACTTTCAGGTTGATAAATTAAATCTATTGGACGATACATATGCAAAGAACCTCCACCAGTATTATTTGAATCGATATTTTCGCTCGCCGAAAGTATGCTCCATTTATCCCATGGATTCCAATCGAAATCAGAAACCAATCCTCTATTTTATCCAAAAAACAAATTGAGTAAATTGCTTTAACAACAAAAGTTACTTGTGCCCAGGATGACAAAAAAGAGGCTTCTGCACGGTCTTCTCATCAGTCTAAAAAAAAAGTACGCTTTGAGCTGAAAATGTAATCAATTCTTTTTTACAATATCATAGACATAGAGATGATCGGACCCCAATCCAATATATTTGTCCGAAAAAGGTGCAAATTTGGTACTTCTGATCGGCACTTTCTTATTTCCGCAAGCAAATCTGAATAACTCTTGTCTCTATTTAAGAGAGTTGTTAACAATTATTCATCTCGCCATCAGTAAACTAGGTATACCTTTCTCGTATCAATAATTACACATGAACCATCGCTAGCTCCTGATGCGATGAGGTACTCATTCTGCACACACCAGTCCACGGTATGAGTATCTTCTTTATGAAGCTCATCGATTTTATAAGCCACTTTTTCGGGCGTCCGAATGTCCCAAACTATCATGCTCTTATCACTGCTAACACTGCAAAGTATTTCTTTGTTCTTTGAGTGAAAACTTAAATCTTCCACGCAGTCTGTGTGTCCTTTAAGTTCGTATTTTGCCTGTATTTTAAGATTCGAAAAATCATTGCTATGATTAATCGCGTTTAATTCTCGCTTATTCATAAGCAGCTGCGTAGACATCGAGGTTTGGTAGTCCTCAATATCCCAGATCAGCACCTTATTATCGCTGCCTCCACTCGCAATTCGACTATTATTATTCGCCCATTCCAATGCATAAGGTGCCATTCCCTGATGCCCAGTCAATCTAAATATTTGATGTAACAATGCTATTATTTTCATATTCCTCGAACTTTTAGGTTACATGAGCTCCGGCGAATCGGCTGGAATGTTTTCTTTTGCATTTGGGATATGATTGTGCTTGTCGAGGTTCCAAACGTAAACATAAGGACTGTCTGTGTGTGTGGCTATCCATTTGGGGTCGACGTTAGAGCGCTTGACAACATTGATGTCTCCTGGATGAATTATCACCTGCTTGACTGACAATAATGGGCATTTTTTGAAATTCTGCTGCAAGAAAATGCTGTTTAGTTCTTGGTCGAAGGCGGCGTCAACATTGGGGATGTCTAGAACAGAGAGTTCGCGTTAAATGGTTGCTGGAAGAGGCAAGAAGAGTAAAAAAATTTATTTCAGAGTTGGGTGCGAAATAATCAACCCAAGCTCAGTCAGAACAAATTAAAAACCTAAAAAACACAACGAGCGGTTAAACAGGAAAATAAGAGCTGAATGCTTGGGATTCCGAAATGAAATTCAATTTACCTACGACTGCGACAACGAGAAAGCTTGCGAACCGCTTCCAGAGGTTGTCGCTCTCAGAATAGGTGCCATCGGTTCGACAGGTGAAGTAAACTTTTTGTTTGAAATAATCTTCAGTGCGATCGACAATTGGTCCCCATTTGCAGGTAGCAGAAGGCCATTCTAATTAAAAGAGGGTCAGGCGTTTCTGAAAGATGATATAAAAAGTAGACAGAGTGGGAAATAATAGAGTGCAAAAGATAATAGCTGATAAACAGGAATCAATTGAAAAATTAGGTTGCAGACAGATCGGAGACTTACCTAGATTGTTTTCAAATACGTAGTCATAAATATATGACGAAAGTATTTTCCATTTATCCATTCGATTTGACTGCATCGAATTCGGTAATAGATCTCTTTTTTAATATTTTTTTATTTAAAAAAAGAAACCTGAATGACAGAAAATAGCACCCTTTGGCGCTCAGTTTTTGTGGAAAATAATTTAAATGGAGTCGCTTGGTTTTGATAAGAGAATGTACATACTCTGCAATTATGAAGAATTGTGCAAAGGTAGCTATCAATGTCTTATGACCTTCAGAATATGTTTGTCGTAGAGAAACTCGATGTATATTAAGTTTGAGAGAAAACTCATTAAACTGGAAAGTTTTTTAATAGATAAACGAAATTTCAAAAGATTTGTTATGAATTTGACGATGGCTTTTGCAATTGGAGAGAAGAAACTTTGTCGCGAGATCTGCACTGCTTGTATGATGCTGTGATGGCATTTATATAACAACACCTACGATAGTTTTGTTGAGGAATACCTTGAGATTGATCCCTGCCAAATAGAATTTTATTGAAACTTTACTCAATAAGTGTGCTTCTGGATGGGACACATTGCTCACGTGAAGCTACTACAAGTTCTGAAACATTGGAGAGGAAAACGACTTTGAGATCGTGCTGTTTTTCTTCGAATAATGAAGATATACGCAATTCAGAATCAATTAGAGCCAAACCCTAAGCATGATATACTAAAGAGCCTTTACGATTTTGAACAGAATCTTTCATATCAATATCAACCGTTAGGAACGAAAACAGCGAGCTCTGAGCAATCTGTCCGTCTATCTCACCAAATCAAAAACCAATTTTCCTAAGTTCAGATGCGAATTCATGAAACATCCGAAGACAAAAGTCAATGTGCAGTCGAAAGTTGTGCTTTTTATTGATCGCAGTTAGTGAAGAAAGAAGAAAAGTTATCATCGGTATTTGGCCAAATTAATTTTACGTCTCCAGACCAAGCATTCCAAAGAGATGTTAGCCAGAAGGCAAACATTTTCGAAGAATTAGAAGATATATACTTCTTGTTCCCTGAAAGCAGATTTATGGATTGAGAGAAAAGCCAGCACAGTCACCAGAAAAATATAATCATGCGAAAATCGATCATTGCAAAAGCAATTCACCACCATCAAATGCTCGATCATCAGCATCATCAAGATGAATACAGTCAGCATAGTCGCTTTTCCGGTCATGGTGATCGATTTGTTTTGAGTGATGTACACTGCTCGATTCAAACTAGAAACATCGAGGAGGAAGAATTTAAAGGAAGGCTCTGGAAATTGAGACCAAAGGTTAGGTGATTATTTTCAGGCTAAAGCTGCTGAAGATCACTCTGAACGTTCTGTTCTGCAGAGCATTTTATATTAATGAAGACCTGACTATTATTCTCCTCTCAAAAAGCTTTCTTTGGCTACACAACAGCTCCTCTCCAATTACGAAGAAGTATGTAGTTCTGAACTCAGTCCATGCCTACGGTTACCCTTAATCTATTCTCCAGACAAGCATTTTTCAATCAAAATCCTCTTGAAATTTTTTTTTTTGGATATCACGACAGCTTTTCTTCATTCACTATGGGGATTTGAGCCGGATAAAGCAAGATTTTTGACCGTGAATCGATTGATTGTTACGTAGAAAAGACTGATTTTTCCATATAATGTAAACATCTATTCTATTTGATCTGCCTGGAACAAATGTTAAAACCCTCCATCCCAACTCTTCTGGCTTCATTCTCTCATTATTTCTTTTCATTTTCAACTATAGTAGATGTTATCAGAATTTCCTGCTTTCTAACAAATTTAGCCGAGCAATGGAGGCAAGACAACTGAACAGCTGTTAAAATATTCATCTTGCCATATTATTCTCATAGTTCCTGCAAGCTTGATTTGCTGACACGTGTCTTCATTCTCAAAGCAAGTTAGCTAATTTGCACGTTCCAGGGATTGTTTCTATATCTTTATCCCAAACCATAAAATTAAGCTCTAGAAGTTTTAATTCAACACTTGTTAATCTAATCAATCAATGCCCAAACACGTGTATGAAACACTTGTCAAAAAAATGTCTCTATGTGAGGCTAAGCCCGCACTAAGTAGTATAAATACCCATCAATTCTCCTCACATTTCATACATTCTAAACAAAACCAAAATGAAAACTATTACTTTTCTCTTCTTTGTTTTGCTCGCTTCTTTGGCTTTTGCCAAAAAAGAAAGCTCCCAACAACCAGAATGCCCAATAATCGGAATTGATCTCGGCACCACATATTCCTGTGTCGGCGTCTTTAAAAATGGCAGAGTTGAAATCATTCCGAATGAACTCGGACACCGTATCACCCCTTCTGTTGTCGCCTTCACCGACGAGGAACGTCTAATTGGTGAAGCAGCCAAGAATCAAGCCGCTTTCAACCCTGCCAGAACGATCTATGATGCTAAACGTTTGATCGGACGCAAGTTCAACGATAAAGAAGTCCAACAGGATAAGAAGTATCTTCCCTTCGAAATCGTTAACAAAGATTCAAAGCCATATATCAAAACAGAAGTCAAAGGAGAAGCCAAGACTTACGCCCCTGAGGAGATCTCAGCGATGGTCTTGGGTAAGATGAGAGATATCGCTGAATCGTACATAGGAAAAAAGGTTAAGAATGCGGTTGTAACAGTTCCCGCATATTTCAATGACGCTCAACGACAAGCAACAAAAGACGCCGGAACTATCGCAGGACTAAACGTTGTGAGAATTATCAACGAGCCCACCGCTGCGGCAATCGCATATGGATTAACGCAGAAGGGAGGTGAGAAGAATATCTTGGTCTACGATCTGGGCGGTGGCACTTTCGATGTTTCTATTCTCACAATTGATCAGGGTGTCTTTGAGGTTATTTCGACTTCAGGAGACACGCACTTGGGAGGAGAGGACTTCGACCAAAGGATCCTCGATCATTTTCTCAAGCTCATCAAGAAGAAATATAACAAGGACCTCAGCAACGACAAAAGAGCCGTTCAGAAGCTAAAAAGAGAGGTAGAAAAGGCCAAAAGAGCACTTTCCAACACCCATGAAGCCAAGGTGGAAGTTGAGGGTCTCATCGATGGGCAAGACTTTTCCGAAACGCTCACCAGAGCTCGATTTGAAGAGCTCAATAACGATCTGTTCAAGAAGACACTTGGCCCAGTTCAAACTGCTTTGGATGATGCTGGCCTCAAGAAGAATCAAATCGATGAAATTGTCCTCGTCGGAGGATCGACTCGTATTCCTAAAGTCCAGAAACTTATTAAGGATTTCTTCAATGGGAAAGAACTCAGCAGAGGCATCAATCCGGATGAAGCAGTAGCTTATGGGGCTGCTGTTCAAGGAGGTCTTCTTTGTGGTGAAGAAGAAACCGAAGAAATAGTGATTATGGACAGGACTTCTCTCTCTCTCGGAATTGAAACTGTTGGTGGAGTGATGACGAATGTTATTCCCAGAGGAACCCATTTCCCTACCAAAAAGAGTCAAACATTCACGACTTATCAAGACAATCAAGAGATTGTAACTATCCAAGTGTTTGAAGGTGAACGCCCTATGACCAAAAACAATCATCTCCTTGGTAAATTCGATTTGACAGGGATCCGGAAAGCACCAAGAGGAACGCCGAAAATTGAAGTCACTTTCGAAGTCGACACTAATGGAATTTTGAGCGTCACGGCTGTCGATCATGAAAGCAGCAGGAGCGAGAAGATTGTTATCACGAACGATAGCAACAGACTCTCAAAAGAAGAAATTGCCAGAATGTTGAAAGAAGCTGAAGAACTTGAAGAGGAAGATAAAATGACGAAGGGAAGGATTGACGCAAGAAATTCGTTAGAAAGTTATATATATTCGATACGAAACACTGTCGAAGATCCTGAAAAACTCGCAAATAAGATCTCGAATGAAGAGAAAAATACTGTGAAGGAAGCGTTAAAAGAGGTTCAAGATTGGCTCTCTAGTCATCAAGACGCAGACAAAGAAGAGTTTGACGAGCAGCAGAAAGCGCTTGAAAAGTAATAGTTACTCGTTGAAAATTTGATTCTAAAATAACACTATTTAGGATTTGTAACCCTATCGTCAGTAAAGCTTATCAGGAGTCAAGCTCTCAAGATCATGAAGACTTATAAGCGATAAGTCGAAGTATGCGTAGAGTAACTAAATTGGATTCTATGGTTGAATTGATACCCAATCGATCCTTGTTATTTTTTCGAAAATAATCAATATTATTATTATGAGTAAGTCAGAGGTTGTTGTTTTTTAGTAAGTTCATATGTATTGATCCTTCATCATTGTTCATAATTGATTGAGTAATTGTCTCTATTATGAAAAGCTCTAGACTGAAACTCATAGCTCTAAACTGTAAGACCTGATAGGAGCAAAAGTACGAGCAAAAACTTTATGTGTGACTTTGCAAACAAATTATGAAAATGATACACAATGAGATAGGGCTTAGGTGATGAGATAGTCTCAAAGCTAAAACTTAGCTTGACATGCTCAATGCAGTTTGTGTTCCTGTTCATTGTAAAAAAAGCGTATTATTATTAGTATCTAAAAAAAATGGTCCCTATGAGGGTCGAACTCATGACCTCCGCGTTATTAGCACGGCGCTCTAACCGACTGAGCTAAGGGACCTTATATTTAATGAACGATAAGGTCTATTTTGAAGATTTCGAATTCAATATCAATTCAAAAAGACTATACCCAGCAATTTCTGAAGTTGTGAAAATGCATTTCATAGGAGGAAAAAGCTATTACTATTCAAGCTAAGGACACAAAAACACAGCTATCTCTCCTGCTAATAGCTTAAATCTAATAGGACTTATTCTTGAAAGATAGATACTGTAGTTCAGATTTTCTTAAAAAAACAGGTTATAGTCGAGTGGATTTGATTATTAAATCAATAACGAAGTACAAATTCATAGAGTAGTCATTGAAAAATTCAATCAAGTAAGTATTAAATTGAAACATGTATGTATCTTGTGAAAACACAAATTTGAAAAGTTCTTGGATTGGCTGTCCTTTCAATAGTTTTTGTATTGAATTCTAAAGAGCATAATTAGCATTTCGAAAAGGAGAGATTCAAAAGGCTTGAAAAGATAAGATAATCGATGAGATCAGGACGTTATTGAAATCATGTTGATCATAAACACGGACGTAAGGTTCATCATTTCATCGTGTTGTGTTTTTCACAAAGAAGAGAAGGACAAGAGGAAATCTTTCTTTACCTTCAAGAAAATTCTCATCATTCAGGTTCCTTGAGAAGTAATCCAATAAAAATTCTTCCAGAGGGATCGTATGGCATCACTGTTAAATCAAGTTATTGCTTTGTTTTTTGAGAAGACGAGAAAAAACAAAAGGTTCAGTCGGAAGGCAGCGTTTTTTTCATGATTTTTTCAACAGGCAACGCGTAGTTTCATCATCGCATCTCTCGTGAATTTGAGAGAGCACTCGAAAAAAGCAATTTGAAAGTTAAATTACTTTTATCATTGAAGGGCTATGTGTCTTTCTTTCGCCTTCCATAATCTTGATTGGATCTAATCATTAAATAAGAGTGAGTGAACTGTATTCGGGTTTGGGATAATGAAAAAAAGTTCAAGCTCAAGTTTCAGACCCAACAAGTTTTCATGGTATATCAAAATGAGCTGGTTGTGATCATCAGCAATCAAGAGCTTGTGTATAGGACAGAGACTGGACAAATTTTTTACCTTTGTAGGCTTTAGGATGCCTTTGAAGCACCTGCAGCGTGCTGACAGGTGCTCTCTGAAAATCAGATAGATTATCTTTTTTGGATTTATTAAATTATTTATCTAATTGATTGCCAAAATTGCCTTTAAATCGGCAGCCAGACATGGCCAAATTAAGCAATGTAAAGTGGTTAAAAAACGATTAGGCTTGAAAGAAAATGGAATTAACAACTATTGAGAGAAATAAGGATCTTTTCACAGTGCTTTGTGTTTAGAGAGATTGAATACTTTAAAACATTGAAAACACGGCTGAGGTATCTTTCTCAGAAAAGCAGTTTTGTAAGCATGCTGAGGCCGGTTCTAAAATCTAAAATTGCTTTTTTCATTCGACATAGATCAAAAAATAAACTGTATTTTGCTCTTTTTTTTGCTTTGTGATTTTAGGAAACCAAAACATCATTTTAGCCAACCCCTAAGTAATAATTATGAGAGCAATTTATTGAGGAGAAACCTCCTCTCTCCACCATTCTGTTAAGACACAGGGTTTCCATTGATATGGAATAGCAAACTGCTCAAAACATAATAATGAAGTCCCTCAATCTTTTTCGTTTCAGACGAATTATTTAAAAGTACTCCTAAGATTTGTTCAACGAAAAAAAGATATTTATCTCCTCGGAGCTGGAACAATAATTTTTCTCTTTTTGAGACTCCATATGAGTATCACTCCTCCCAAAAATTTTCTTCTGCAAGAACCTTGAATACATCACATCCTGTCTAGTTATGGTCGCTACAAAATAAAATTTCAAAAGATTTATCGAAATAACTTCCTTCTAAATTTATTTGGTCAATTTCTTGCTTCTAGAAGATACGTGTATGTGAAATGAATATAATCTCTTTTATCTACAATGGTTGTCAGCTTATTATCCACGAAGTCCAAGTCACGTCCTCAAAGCTCATAGACATCATTGATTATGAATATGAAAAATTCAAACAGCATTCACAAAATAAACGAGTCAAAAAAGATTTGAAAGGCAAAATGAATCATACAAACACATATACTGAATGGCAAGAGTACGCTCTCACTTACGATAATCTAAAAGGTATTACTTGAACCCTCTATTATGCATCTAACAGCGCGTTCTCACCTTAGAAATTGAGATTTGGAGAGAAACTCCTTCGCAATTATATGACTGTGAATATGTGAGAGCTCTCACGGAAAATCTGAGGAAATACAGAAAAAATAATGAACTAAATCGTGTGTTGCATATCCTACGATCTCATTGCGATAGAAACGTCGCCAATGTTCTCAACCCTGAGCTTTATAGAAAATGTTACATTGGAACTAAAACAATAATAGAAGAATTTCAAAAAGAGGTACAGAGAGCCTGAGTTGGAGATATAAATCAATATTTTGATAGTTTATCGTCTGTTTGGACTACATAGCACAGGCTCCAGAGACAATGCTATCACAAACAAAGAAAATCGAGTTTTTTGCTGAAATGAGACACGCGCACGGTCGTACGGCTCTTTTGCTCAGCGGTATTTGTTTTGATTCTTAGACAAGTTTCTCAGAAATGACGCTGGCTTCTAGGTGGAGGTGGGCTGGGAGTCTATCATTTTGGAGTCGTTAAAACTCTACTAGAAGAAGGAATGCTTCCACGAATCATTGCCGGGTCGTCAGCTGGCAGTCTATTTGCTGCCAAAGTCGCATCGTCTGACCCTGAAGAACTCAAGAAAGTCTTATACACTTCATACATTGGTTCTAAGAGCATATTCATTAGATTATGGAGAATCCTCATTTAGTGAACGTAAGTGCTTTCCAGAAGAGACCAGCGAACTCGACATTTTTTCGAAGATTGACAAGATTTTTAACGCAGGGTTACTTCCTCGACATAAAAGTTCTTGAAGAGTTTCTTCGAGATAATTTAGGAGATTTGACTTTTCAAGTAAAGCTATCAGCCCACGACATATTGATTTAGTGTCTCTATAGGAAGCTTATGACAAGACGGGCTACATTTTAAATGTAACAGTAACGGGCTTCCATCCAAACGATAATCACCGCTTGATGAACTATCTGACCGCTCCTAACGTTCTCATCTGGAGCGCGTGTCTTGCAAGCTGTGCGCTACCCTATGTATACGGACCGACGAGTATATACTGCAAAAATGAAGAAGGAAAGATTACTCCGTACATAGAAGGAGGTACGCTTTTATGACGAAGAGTTTTAACAAAAACTGATTCAATTTACCAGGAAGGAAATTTATGGATGGTTCGCTTAGTACCGATTTACCAACTCAAAGGCTCTCTGAGCTATTTAATGTTAATAATTTTATCGTTTCGCAAACCAATCCATGGTATTCCATCATTTCTCAACTCAACTCATTAAACGCTTTTTCTAAGGGCTATCCCGTTCATGGACCACAGTGAGATGATAAGATATAGCCGAAAAACTTTATTGTTCAAGATTTGGGAGCTCCTTAAAGGCCTGCTAGCCTTGGAAATCACGCACAGACTAAATCAAGTCAGAAAACTTTGATGAAACTGTTTCCTTAACATTACTCAACAGCTGACACTACTAGGAATACTTCCTGTGGGACTCGTTAAATACCTAAATCTTGTCACTCAAAGATACACTGGCAACGTGACAATCTGGCCGATCCCCTCTCTTTCCGAATATATTAAAATATTGGATGGTCCAACCGCAGAGGGGTTCCTCAAAGGAATGATTGTTGGCTCAAGGCGCACGTTTCCAAGTAAGATATCTTACTTCAAGAGAAGTCCTGATCTAGATTCAACAGAGATAAACCATATCCAAGCTATGCTTTCGATAGAAAAAGCCATAGAAATTAATTATGCAAGTGTTAAACAAAGCACCACTCAACTCATCGATGAACTAGAGGACTATGACCCTAAATTTGAGTCTAACTCGAGTTTCAATTTAGATCTTCCTGGAGAAGTGAATGCTATTGTTAGCTCAGTTTCTAACCCTTAATTCCTTAGGATCAGGCGCCAAGCCGTATTAGAAGTGAAAAACATCCTTCTATTCATCATCTGAACAGAATTTCTTCGTTCTTAATTCCACGAACGGGGTCTGTTGAGCTTTTCAAGAAACTACGTGAAAAGACGCCTCAAGAGAAACTTGCTGATGAGATTAACATGAATGAAAATTCTATGTCTTTTAATTAGCCATAGCTGCTATTGATTGCTTTAAGGCTCAAAAGAGCACACATTTTAAGTAACATTACTTCAAATTGTTTGATAAACAATTAGTATTAGCATTGAAAAGAGAGTCTTTTATGAGTTTTACTGCTGAGGAATTTCTAATAAAACACGTTGCTAAATAAACTACAAACCCCTCAGACTCTGTCGCTCGAATACAGCTTGCGATTTTTGTATACAAATAGTAGGACATTCTACAGTTGGAAAGAACAAATTTTTTTAGAGTCTTTCACAGACTTTGAGGAGAAAATTGGTGTGTCATAACTATTATTTTGATTTTCGATCAGATTACACTGTAAAATGCGTAAATAAAAGATGAATTACTATCCTAAGTCCAGCTCCTTCAAAACCCTAAATTCACCACTCACACAAACCAGATAAACATATTAAATCAGTATTTTCTCTCATTCACTGATCAACTTTATTTCTAAAGATCAAAGTCGCCTTGCTTTTCCTTCTTGGCGCTAACCTTGACATTGATTTCTCTGCCTTTCAAGCTCTTGCCATTCATTTTTTCTTTATTTACGATATGTTAGAACGAAGTCTTAAAACGATAGGGTACCAATAGCAAGGTCAGCTTCTTCAGGGGTTTCAAATGTCACGAATCCATAACCAGCAGATCTTCCTGTGTTTCTGTCTTTGACGATGTCAGCACGAATGACATTGCCGTACTTCTTGAACTCATCCTTGAGATCTTGCCAGCTCAATTCCCATGAGAGGTTGCTCACGAAGACTTCAGAGCCATCAGTTTTGCGGTCAGCACGGACTGGTCTTTCTCTGTCACCGAAGTCCCTCTTTGGGAATGTCTTTGGGGGGAATTGTCTTGGCTTCGAATCGAAGTCTCTTGGTTTCTTAGGTTCACGGGTATCGCCCTTTTCATCCTGAAAGCAATTACATGAGATCGAGGAGTCATGTGGTAGGTTACAGGTCGAACACTGATTTCTCTTCCGTCCAAGACAGTGTTGTTCAACACCTTAATAGCTTTGTCAGCATCTTGGCTATTTTTGAACTCCACGAGACTAATAATGTTTAGTTAAAGGCTGAAGAGGGAGAAAACAATACCCGCATCCTTTGGATCTTCCAGTTTGGTCTTTGAAGATGGAAGCATGGTTTACAATACCAACTTGGCCCATATAGTCTTTAAGACTTTGCCATGTGGTCTTGTAAGCAAGGTTTCCAACAAAGACGTTAGCGGTTTTAACTTCCTCATCGGCGCTGATGATCTTTTTGGTAATTTCAGTTGGCTTTTCGGCTGTTGTGACCATTTTTCCTTTTCTAACACAATCCCAATTTGATAGTTTGTAATTTGTATCAATTCTAACAATTTTAGTTCAGCCAATTTGACGCCCACAGTCAAAATTTGAAAGGCCAGTGCAAAGAATTCGACAAACTAAAAAAATAACTTTTGGGTTTCAATGCCAGTTCTTTATAATTTTTCGTTGCAATGGACGAACTCAGAGGATTCCGAAAAATTCACCAAACCCAGAGAATAGTTGACATTGAAGTAACCAAGATTATGAGCTAATATACAGTTTAACTCTTGCTAATGATCGAAAGAAATGAGAAAGAACAGGTGTAGACTATCACCCTACTGGGCACTATACTTGTTCCACTCCTTTAAATTTTAGTCTACACGTTTCAATTTTTCGAGCGTAATTTGAAAATTGGGGTAAGACGCTTAAAAGCTTCTGCAACAAATTTTCAAGCTGGAGCTAACCAAACTATCTCTAAATTAACGGATAAAATTTTTCGAATTCCTAATTCGAAGCGCTTCACTTTGACGACTATATTTTTTGACTGTTCTCTTTCAGGCAAATTACCATCGTCAAAATTATTGCTAAATTGATAATTAGAAAGGAACGTCATTCTTATAGTCTCTGGATTTCAAAGAGAACTCCCTGCTAATGGAGGGTAAACGTTTGGTGATTAGAGTTTGCTGAAAATTACAAGATCCCATTGAAATATCACTTAGGCAACTTATCTTGTATCGTTTTACCTTTCAAAACTTATACAAATTGCGACCTCGAGATTTTGAAAAACCCGCACAAAAAACAAAAATTTGAAATTGAGTTTTTGAGTGCAAAGTACGTCATTTCCAATTGCCAATGAAGCGGTTGATAGATGCTATTTATTGTGTTTCCTAGCAGAATAGTTAGATACTGGATAGCAAATTGTTGGAATATAACATTTTCCTTGCGAAAATCGATTGTAGCAAATAAACTTACGTATCTTTTCAATTAAAGTCTCTTAATTTATTCATTGGGTTTAAATTTTTCAGTTAAGTACATCGTTTCAATTATGAAAGAATTAGATGTTAACTTGTTAAATTAATGAAGTAACCATTTCACCAAGATTTATATTTGCTTATGGGAAATTATCTCATCGATGGGAACTATTGTTCTTCCCAGCCAATGATTTTACCTATTTACAGAAATTCTGTCTCAAGGAACAAAAAACTTCGGGATGTGACCGACATCTAAAGAACTCAAAAATAATTTCTCCACTTTCTGAAAGCGTGGAGCTCTTTTCTGAGGGAAAAATTCTGAAAAATTATATGATTTGATTATATTTTTGCTCACCAGGTAATTAATTAGTATCCGATTAATTAAAACTCTTTGACAACAATACTACGTCCGATATAACTTTCAGTAATTTTCTCAGTAAATTTAAAATACTACTGAAAAGTCAAAATTGAAAAGGACTGCTAAGATATACTCTTTTCACACACACACGCACATTCTTGTTAAATCTGAAAAATGATACATAATCTTGAGTTGGTGAGAAATCAGGTAATTAATTTCTTTAACTGCATTAATTTATAATATTAATATATAAATAAGCCGAGTTTTTTTTTCAGTGTAGAGGGTTTCTTATAATTTTTTGTGTCAGAGCGTGCAAGATCGACAACCGGCCTACTGTTCATTTCATTGTATATACCCTGCAAATATTTTTCGGTCCTCTACTATAAATCCCAGTAAAGGTATGAGTCATTTAGAGAGTACGTAATGATAAATCGATTAAAATAAATGAAATTTTTGAATAAATGACAATGCTAAACGATATTTCTTCCATTCAAACAAAACTTAAAGCTTTACCTCGTAAAACTCAATTAAATCAAAAGGATGAAAACAAGAAATGTTAAAATGCATGAGAGTTAAATTTATTAAAAAAAATAGTAAATGTAAAATGGTGATGATGAACTCACTCCCTCTACCCTATATGAGACCTTATAGTTTCTCAATTTGTACTAATACAATTTCACATTTCTACTAGTCCATTAGAAGGTAACATCATTAATAGCATCTCATGAGGATGGCTACTAGGATCACTATTAGTAGCAGTAGAATCGATAGTTAGTATTGGAGTATTTTGATGTTATAAAATTTACTATTTCGTTAATACAGTAATTTATTAGTAGATAGGATAGTACAATGATAAACTTAGCCTCTAAAGTAAATTGGAAGAAGAGTAGTTAATCTCACCATGTAATCCATCTGATTTTTACAAACAAATTGAACACGTTGGGTGAATTGAAAAGTTTCTAAAAAACTAATAGTGAATGGAATATTAGTGAATAAATCAAATGATTAGCAATATGAATATCATTAGTTTAAAATTCACATTTTCGCTTTGATGCGAATAAATTAAATAGATTTTCGAAAATAACGTTGCAATGAAATTAACGATAGTTTGGATTAATGTTAACTTTTGACTTTTACATTCAAATTATTTTATATAACGATTGAGCAGAATTACTCGATAACCAATATTAATGCTTTATTACGCTGAAAAGAATTGTATTAGTCAAGACAAGAAGCTCGCGCTCTTGGTCCCAGCTGATGTGAGCAGCAAAGAACACTTGCACTACCATCATAAGTGAAGCTATTTCTCTGCTGGAATTATCTCGGCCGCCCCTACATACTCACAGTCAGTGGTTTCAAAGAGATTGCTATGAATCTTGCTTAATAAATTAAATAGAATTTTGTTCTCTGTGGTTTTGTTTTAATTATTATAAAAATCTCAATTTCTTGAAAATTAATCTTTCCAAACACGGCAATTAGCATCATGAGTAAATGAAGAGACTCAAAATAGTGAATGATTATTATAGTTAATAAATTACTCGGAATAAGAGGCGGGACAAAGAGTAACATACAAATTTCATAGAATTTTGCATAGGGTCTCCTTAGTATCTCAGTTCTTCGAATTAATAATAAAGAAGAACTCTTCAAAAATTTAAAAAAGTATCTGACTTATATTGATCCTTTGTTGGTTCAACTGACGAAATACAAACACTAAACAATTGCTCTCATTTTTGCACCTGTGTGAAAGATATCTTTTGGAACCCTTGGGATTGCGTTTCTTCCTCCCTGAATGAAGCCTGTGCTTGGAGCCATACCCGTGTAATTTTTTTGCGCGTAGGGTTCATTCTGCTGTATTGGATATTTAGGACCTATTTCTTTGAGGTTGTATCCATTGAAGTTATGCTGAGATTCCATGTAGAAGTCCTGTGAAGGTCCATTGCCTCGATATCCGTTTGCGTCGTCAGCATATGAGATGGTAGAAAGACCCATTAATTCTGTTGGAATCTGGGCTTGTCCAAAATGATCCATCGGGAATTTCGCTGAAAACTCGCTTACTATAGTGGGCGGCTTATAAATACCATCTATATTGTGATTCGATGGCATATTCGAGTGCATTGGGAGGTTCCGAGGTGGGGCTCTTAGAAACTGTTTTGGATATTGATCAAATTCTGGTGGTTGGAATCTACCATAGTCATCTAGTCCTTGCTGTTCTCTGGGTATTTTTATATCAGATTTAGAGTGCTTTAAATTCAATTTCTTCAGATCATAAGACTCTCCTGCATCTTCATTCCAAATTTGTGGTGGTTGATAGCCTATTCCAAGTCCAATATCGTTATATAGTTGCTGATTCATTAGCATTCTTTCCTTCTGATCGAGATAGTTTGGACCTTTGAGTCCAACTAGAGAATCGTAAACGAAACTTTGTCTATAATTTGAAGAATAGCCAGGGCTGCTATATAATCTATAAGGATTGGCTTCTTTTGCATGGCGTGAATAATCAAAAGGGCTCATATAGGAACCACGTGGAACCTATGGCAACAAATGTAAGTTTAAATTATTTTGCTACACTATAGTCAGTTACGTGGTCTACTTGCTGTCTCCTTTGCGAACTTCGATCTGCTTCATTACCAATAGAATGACCTCTCGGATTAAGAGGAGGTCTGTGACCCCCAATAATACTTGGGTATTGCCTATGAATATTGGATTCCTCGCTGCTCTTCAGGTACCGGTGTTCAATGATATCTGGTGATATGTGCTCTGGAAGATATGGTTGAGTCATGGGAGGTTGGTAATTTGCCGGTGGTTTGTTTTTATTGACTGAATATCTATGTTCTGGCATTTCTTCAAAGCTTGGCATTTGATTTTGCTTTTGAGAAGATTGCTCCTTTTGGGATTGATGTGCTACACCTTGCAGTTGCTTGTTACGAAGCTCCGCTACTTCATCAAGAAACTTGGAGGTAGATAGCTGTTCAGGATTTTTGACTTTAAACACATCTATTGCATTATCAGTAAATTGCTAAATGCTTATAGATACTCATCAGCATGTTAATAATCTCCCCTTGTTTTGTATTCACTTCTTTTAATTTTAAGTTATCTTCTGCCAGCTTTGCAATTGTTAATCGATTAATGTTTATGCTTTATATTTTACTTTATTTAATTTTTCATGAGGAATGTCTGCTGGAAGATTCTTAGGTTCGGCGATCTGTTTACTGGAGATGGAATTTACGACTTTTTCAGCTTTGCGAGCAGTAATTCATTAGAAGATTTGTCATAAAAACTTGGGTAATACTTTCTGCAGGCGCGCTGGTTCGAGGATTCAAGTGCTCTTGCAACCTGGTATTTCTGTCTAAATTTCCAGTAGTTTTCCTTGGCTCAGGTTCTGGGTTTTTCTGAGGATGGCTCAGTTGATTCATCTGATTGAACCGCGCTTGCGTTTTTTGATAAAGTTGCTCTTTCTCTCTAAACCAAAAATAAATTTGTTTTTATAGACAAAAATTATTATAAAGCCATACAATTCAGCTCGACGAAGCAACTCCTCATTTTCTTTTCGGATTCTTTCTTCTTCTCTTTTCTGCTCTTCAAGTAACTGGCGTCGCTCTTCTTCCTTCTTCCTCTTTTTCTCCATCATTTGATTTCTAATATTTTATTGTTTCAGAGAATCAGCTCAAATTGCATATCAGTCTAAATCTCACTCCAATGCCTCCTTCATTAATCTTCTCTGCTCTTCCCTTTTCTGGAGTTCGGACTGAGGAATATGTTCGTTCATAAAAAAACCCCTGACAGTTGTTTTCTTTTATGAAAAATATGTTTAGCACGCTCTCTACGGTATCAAGATTATACCTGAGGACTCGAGCCATTAAGCACTATGCTAGTGTTTTCAAATTTTTGATCTTTTTGCAAGTTTTGATCTCCTTTATCCAATTTATGTCTACAAGGCAAACTAAATTGACGAGTGTAATAGACTTCTTACGATGCATTTTGCTGAGCAGTTGCCTGTGTGATTCCAGTACCTCCACGATCCAGCTGATAATCATCCTCATATGAATTACTCATCTTCTGTAGTGGAGATGGCGATGCTGATTTTTTGTCTGCAACAGCGGAATTTCTCAGGTCCGCAGGAGCCTCTTCGTGGATATGGATGTTTTGGAGATCACTTTGCTCGGCTTTTCTATAAATACTTTCAGAAGCCCCTTCCTCCTCAGGATTCATGTACTATATATAGCAATCTTTCAGCTGAATATTGTCTTATTTTAGTTACGCTTTCATTTTGTGCTTTGTTTAACTTCTGCAATTGTCTTCCTTTTAGCGTAGTTAACGGCATTCGAGTTATTTCAGGACTAATTGGATTTCCTAATCTACCCTACACGACTTAGATTCAATAATTTCAATGATCGAATACCTGGCGATTATTCGTGCGATGAGGAGCCGTCTGAGGGATTTTTCCTTCATTGTCGCTCAAGTCTGCCAGAAATGTTACTCGTTATCATAATAAATTTGGTACCAAGACGTTCATTTTTAATTGATGCTCTCTGATTTTGGCTGGATCTTCTTGCTGTATTATCCACCCTTTCCTTTTTTACTCTTCGAACACTGTCGGCTCTTTGTTGCTGCTCAGGACTCGTGTCAGATTTCATCTGTCGAATTAATTGCTGATCTTTAGTCCCATAATGCTCTTCTCGATTGATAATGACGTTTTCACCGAAAGGATTTCTTGAAAGCCCTTTCGATTTGATTGGCACGCTCTTTTTGATTTGAAATTCCTTGCGGCTCATATCATTTTTCTGAGTTTATGTAAGTTTTATTTGCTCAACTTTTATTTTTCTTATTTAACAAGCTGTTGCGATTTTTGATCAAGCCTATTAACACAAAAGGAGAAATAAAAAACCAGCATATAATTGGTCTAACAAAAACATGTTTTATTCTATTAATACAAGCGTGTTAGAAATGAATGAGTGGAAGGGAGTTGCTCGGAGAAAGTGATAATATATTTATTGAGCATTAATGCTATTTTTCTTTCTTAGAGATATCTAGTGAGAAACTTAACGAATGCAAAAATTAACAAGGATACAGTCTATTAAAACGCATGATACGAGGATGCTATAAAGAATAGCCTGACCGAGATTCAATATTGTCTAAGCCCCAATCTCCTTAAGAAACAAGATACAATTCCCTCTGGAAAAGTGGACTAAAAAAATCGACAACGACAGGATTCGAACCTGCGTGGGGAAACCCCTGGAGATTTCGAATCTCCCGCCTTAGACCACTCGGACCACGTTGTCTTTCTGAACTATCTAAGACCATTTTTCCGAGTATTTCTTGAATTGCTACATTTTGTCATTAAAGCCAATTTGTAGACGTTGTGTTATGCTCACAATAACTAAAAAAAAACGACAACGACAGGATTCGAACCTGCGAGGGGAAACCCCTAGAGATTTCAAGTCTCTTGCCTTAGACCACTCGGACCA
>ENA-UOTX01001273-UOTX01001273.1-compost-metagenome-genome-assembly--contig:-NODE-1273-length-20077-cov-10.151650_pt1 | contig 20077 bp, 9 predicted proteins | sample MGYA00238143_ERZ746982 | MGnify/ENA primary metagenome ERZ746982 (study PRJEB28758, sample SAMN06268862) | compost metagenome | isolation source: single cell | place: USA: California, Emeryville, Joint... | reverse complement strand
TTTTCTTTTTTTGGCTTATATGTTAAGAAAACTTAAGAAATCAAGTCAACTGAAAACTATAAATTTAATAAATATTACTGATATAAGTTTATGTGATCATATATAGAAGGGTAGATAACAGACTTGAGAAATCAAACTTTTTGTTTTCAAAGACTGCGTAAAAGGAATTTTGTTTCTCACTTAAAAAGGATATCCTTGAATGGTATGCTCTTAAATTCTCAACTGATTGAGCAGAGGCTTTCTCAGTTTCTTGCTGAGAGTGTTTATCTTTTCTCTAATGGAACACAAGAAGATAGAAATAAATTTTTAAGCTGTCCGTACCTCGAAGGAAAAATTGTAGAGTAAATGAGCAGGAAATCAAAGTAAATCGCTTAGCATTTTCTGAGATGTTGAGAGATGTATAGACTACGATGTAAAGAAAAACCGGTAGATTTGAGAATATCTCACTAACTAGTGTTGGAATCAAATGAAATTCTTTCTGAATTAGAATTACTATTTTTTTTTTACAATATCGGACGTGATGAGAATGTTCAGTCAGAAAGTATTAATAGGAGTTTTTCTGTGTATGAAATGGCCATTTCATATATGATTTTTCCAGATTCTAATTATGAAATGAAAAGTAATCATTTAATTGGTTTTCGCTTTGGCAATTGCTAAGTTCTATGGGGGACCATTTTGCTTTGTTATTTCTTCTCTGAAATAAGAATTCGTAAAATGCTGAAGAAATGGCTCAAATTGATAAAAAATGGTCAATTTCAGAGCCTTCAGCATCTCGAGAGAACCACCTGGTAGTAAGTTTACTTTAAATCTTGCATTAAATTTCTCTTAGGTTTAATTTTCTAAGGAGATTTTAATCGAATCGAAAGCATAAAACAATATTAATGAATCAGTGTAATGCATTTTTAAAAAATTGTTAATCAAGAAAGCGAACTGAGTTAGCTTAACTGTATAACGTGTGCTTCGGTTTTCCATTTAGAACAATTTCGGAGCGAATTTTACGAGCAATGATATCATAAGCAACTTCCATTATTTACATATTTTTCGCACTAATCCTAATAATGTGAGCTTGCAACAATTAACAAGCTATTCATAAAAAAGCTGTCTGATCGAAAATTTACAAAATAAGTTCTAACTCAACTACGAAAGCTGTAATTTATAAGGACTGATGTAAACTTCGACTTTCCGACACCAGATAAACTCGCATAATTACTTACGTCATAAAAAATATGTGCTTGAGAACGATTCTCTTGATTTTCTTTGTGTTAAAAATCTCACTCATATCTTAAAGTTACCTTCATTATTTTAAATTTTTTTTTTCTAAGCAATCAGCGTGACTTTAATATTGATACATTTCTGAGGAATTTTAAAGAGAGATAAAATAAAATCTAAAAGAAACTGTGGAAATGAACGTTGATAAAAAATACTTTTCAAGTATTTTCCTGGATAACAATTCACCTAAAAATTATACCCAAATAATCCGAAACATACAAGCTATTTCAAAATGATGTTTCTTGATCTCCTTGCTGATATTTTTTGTATAACTTTCAAGCCAGAATTTTGAGTCAATGCCATGCCACAGTTGGTTGCTTGACTTTGATTGATATGTGATAAATCTACAGAAGTGTCTGCAAGCTGGGAAGGAATATGCTGTCTAGAGGTTCTTTTCGATAAACGAGAAGGAGATTTGGTTTTAAGTGGAGGTTTTTTGCGACTGAGAGCGCCCTTTATAGCCAACCATAGGGGTTTTAACAACCCCAGTACTGAAACTAGCGTATTAAATCCCATGAGGGCTAGCAATCCACCAGCAATTATCCATCCAGTTATATTCGAGACGTTCGGATTACTGGCTTCTATCCCTGAAGTACTGAAGACTATTTGCAAAAATATACCTATCATGCTGAATAGGAGAAGAAGCTCATTTGCCAAGACTACAAAATTCGTAAATCTGCTTTTAAACGAGATCTTAATCATTTGAAAGGCGTTGATTGCTAGAGAGCTCACAACCATGAAAAGAATCTGAGCCAACGGATTACGCTGCCAAAAGATGAGCGGAAAGACAATGGCTTGAATTCGAAGAAGATTCAGCATTTGGTATGCTTTGGTGTTGTTACTGTTCTCTTTGAAATCCGCAATGAGAGACTCGTATCGAGTGATGTTATTATATTTTCTTCTTTTGTCTTGGCTTCTGGCTTGCATTAAGACATAGCATATGACAGGAAACAGCAGGGTAAAAGGAACAAGTACCACACAAACAACCAAGCTGATGACTGTGAGTAGAGAGAAATCTATAGTTGGCACATTTTGCATTTGAAGTCCAAATCCGACTATCAAGTCTGGGTATGTCCCCATGATCCATCCCAAGATATAGTTCCATTCAAGTATAATTTGGATGCCCAGAAGGCGATCGACCCAGGTTTTGCTTCTTTTTTTGCGTGCGACTTGGAGCAACATACGTACAAGTACTATGGCGATCCCAACTCCGAGGCTCACTAGTAGAGTCATTCCGGCATTCTTGATAAAGAGATTAGAATCGCCAAATTTAGTGAATCTGGTGGGCAGACCGACTTTTGTTTGGTTGTATTGCTCAGAGCCAAACATAGCAATAAGGAATTTTGAAATAAAGTTTTGAGAGCTTGAGAATGTTTCGAAGACTTTTTCTGCTTGGTAGGGGAAATTAATGTTGACGTATCGAAGAAGTGCAGCCATTCTTGTGATTCGCAGAGTGATGAAACCTTGAGAAGCACCTCCTCCGCTTCCACTTGCAAAGGTGCTGACAGCAGCAACACTAGTGACTGCTACGACGGCTGTAGTGGCAACAGTGGCAGAAGCGGCAGCAACTGATTGGGTGATAGAATCAACAGTTGCAAGAATTGAAACGCAGCTTTTAGAGGTCACTTTACAGGTCATCCATGACCCCATCTCTATGTCGGTATACCATTGTTGGCACTCTGTATCATTCGAGCACGCAACACATATTTCACCATTACATTCAGGGTGAGCTTTGTCGTCTCTGCAATCATTTGCTGATTTACAAGTTATATTCTGACGGCAAGTATGATCTGTCGCATTCGTATAAGTCCCATTTGGACAAGTTTCATAGCAGGAATTTTGGTATTGATAGCAAGTAACACAAGTATTGCTGTCTCTTGAACAGTGAGCTTTTGAAGAATCAGAGGTACAATCTTCATCAGTAAGGCATTCGGCACATGATCCACTTGTAGAATTACAGAAGGGCGTCAAAGAGAGATGAGCGCATTGACTAGAAGTGGTACAGGCGATGCAAGCGTGGAGGGTGAGAGAACATTGTGCTGCTGAAGCGGAAGAGCAGTCAGAGTGAGTAAGACATTGTACACACATTGATTCTGGTGGACCAGCGCACAAAGGTGTGGAAGTTAAGTGTGAGCAGTGGCTGCTTTCTGTACAGCCAATGCAAGAGTTGCTTGTTGAGCACTGCGCAGCTTCAGAAGTTGGGCAGTCTGCGTCAATTTCGCACTGAATGCACTGCCCTAGTGTTGTATTGCAGATTGGGACAGGTTGTGAGCAATCTGTTGAGCTTGTACAAGTGACGCATTGACCAGCGCTGGAGCAAACCCTTCTCGAAGGACAATCATTGCTGGAGATGCATTGAACACATTCTCCAGTTTCAACTTTACAAAATTGTGTATTAGTGAAACGAATGCAATCACTATCTGATGTACATGGTCCGCAAGCAAAGCTCGAGCACCTCGCTGCTGCTGTAGAAGGACAGTCCGAATTATCCATGCATTGGACGCATGTTCCTTCGAAGGTATTACATACAGGTGTGAGACTGAAGCGTGAGCAGTGGTTACTTGCTGCGCATGGGACACAAGTATTACTGGATGAACATTGAGCTACTGCTACAGTAGGACAGTCTGCATGAGTAACGCATTCGACACACATTCCTGATGCACTAGGATTCTTGCAAACAGGCATTGAAGATAAATGCGCACATTGACTATTTTGGGTGCATGGGATACAAAGAGAGTTTAAACAATAAGCTGCTGAGGCAGAAGAGCAATCGTCATCAGCAGCGCATTGAACGCATTCTCCTTCTGAACCCGGATTTTTGCAAATTGGCATGGAGGGTAAATGGCTTAGGCATTGGCTCGAATGTGTACAAGGGACACAAGTATTGGCAGAACACTTTGCTGCTGCGGGGGAAGAGCAATCTGAATCCGAAAGGCACTGGACACAAATTCCTGCTGCAGCAGGATTCTTGCAAATTTGTGTTAAGGTCAAATGAGCGCATTGACTATCTGCTGTGCAGGGGATGCAAGTATTACTTCCTGAACAGTGAGCAGCTGAGGAAGAAGGGCAGTTAGCATCAACAATACATTGGATACAGACCCCACTGTTACATACTGGTGTGTCTACAAAGCGTTCGCATTGAGTTGAGCTCGAGCACGGTTCACAAAACCCTGATGAACATCTTGCCTTCGAAGGATTGGAGCAATCTGAATCAGCTTGGCACTGAACATAATTGCCTACTGTAGGATTGCAGATTGGAGCGTTGGGATTCGTGCAGTTATCATTGCTTATACAGGTGACGCAAATACCAGTGCTGGAACAAAGCAAAGCAGGAGGACTGCAATCACTGTCTAAGACGCATTGAATGCATGCACCAGTCCCAGTGTTACAGAATGGGGTCAAAGAGAAACGAGTGCAATGATTATTAACTGCACATGGGACACAAATATTACTGGATGAACATTGAGCTACTGCTACAGTAGGACAGTCTGCATGAGTAACGCATTCGACACACATTCCTCCGACGGAGCTGCTACATATAGGTGTGGCAGTGAAGCGAGAGCAGTGGCTACTTGCTGTGCATGGAACACAAGTATTACTGGATGAACATTGAGCTACTGCTACAGTAGGGCAGTCTGCATGAGTACCGCATTCGACACACATTCCTGATGCACCAGGATTCTTGCAAACAGGCATTGAAGATAAATGCGCACATTGACTATTTTGGGTGCATGAGACACAAGTATTACTGGATGAGCATTGTGCTGCTGCTATATTAGGACAGTCTGAGTCAGTAACGCATTGGACACACATTCCTACTGCGCCAGGATCTTTGCAAACAGGTGCTGAAGGGAAGTGCATGCATTGACTACTTGCTGTGCATCCGACGCAAGTATTGCTCGAACATCGTGGCGCTGAAGGAGAAGGGCAATTTGAATTTGAAAGGCATTGGACGCACACTCCTGTGTTGCACTGTGTTGTGGAAGCTAAATGTGTGCAATGGCTAGAATCTGTACAAGGATTGCAAGTATTTGTACTAGTCGAGCACCTTGATGATGCAACTGAGATACAGTCCGAATTCACTACGCATTCCACACAACTTCCAATTAAAGTCTCGCATACGGGCGTTGAGGTGAAACGTGCGCACTGGCCATTTTCTATGCAAGATATGCATTTATTGGTTGTCGAACATTGCGATGCTAAAGGAGAAGGGCAGTCTGAATGAGTAGCACATTCAACGCACTGACCAGTCGCAATATTACAAGCAGGCCTTGCACTAAAACGCGCACATTGACTCGAATCTGTACAAGGTGCGCAAACAGTGTTGAGGCAATTTGCCATATTTGTATCCACACAGTCATCAATGGTTGAGCAGGGAGTAGCATAGGAACCATGGATTCCAATCAAAAGAATCATGCAAAGCGAAAGAAATCTCATTTTAAAAGAGGGTAATTTTAAATTTATACTTGGGATCAAATTTGCATAGTTAAATTCTGAATTAGCTTTATTTAGTTTCGTGAATGCCTTTAAGTCATTCAAAAACAGAGTAGACTTGGCTTATTACTAGTTAAAGAGCACTCTCGATCTCAACTTTTGTTCTGAAACCAGAAAGAAAATGATTGGAAACAAATTGGAGTTAAACGTATGTGTATTGGAATCGATTCGATTATGCGATTTGGTAAACTTGAACTTTAAATTAAGCCAGCTATGCTGAGATTTAGGTTAGTAATTCGATTTTTGGTTAGTAGATCGAATTTTTGATTGATCGAAAAGTTACCTATTAAAGGAAACCCAAATGATAAATTTAACATGTCTCTTGTTTTCGAAGGAGGTTCGAGAGGTCTTAGAGGTCTTGCATTGTGTTGGAAATTTGCTGGGCATAACGATCTTTTTTGATTTTGAGAGAGAGAAGAATGGATAAAACAAGTGATAACATTTGCTGCTGTTAAGGTTTTGGTTTCTTTTGCTTTTCAGATTTTGGATCTGCTATTGCTGACAAATCAAAGTGAATCTTAAAGAGGGTTCATAAACTCTGGAATTAGAGTTTGAGGTTTTAATAATTTGAAAGCTTTTGCTGTCTCAAGAGTTCAGTAACTTAAATTAAAACAAGTTTTTCCTGTTTTTCCCCAGAGGATAGTCAAATCCAGCAAGTTTATTGGGAAAAGGCCAACAGAGTCCGTCACTACCGGGAGAAGCCAGAAAGCTTGTTGGAGTTTTCAAAGTTTTGAGTGGAATTAAATTATATTGAGAAAGAGAAGGCTCTTTAGCGTTGAATTTTGTAATTTTGAGGTTTATGAATTCACATTAACCATAATGTCGTTATTTATGTTATAAGGTGTCGTAGAGTCTTTATATAGATGACCAAATCGTAGAAATTGAGCATAATTAGGAATACTTTAGAAAGAATTAGGCTCGAAAATCGTTGGCTTTTTTTTTTTTGCGACTGTTTTAGCTCTGATATTGAAGTATTGAAGAAAGAAAACCTTTCCTTGCAGATTCTGCTTGGCATTGATCGTTAGATGAAAATTAATGATTTTCTCTGAGAATAAACGTAGAGTAGGAAAGCTACTGAAGAATATTGAGGACAAATATACGACAGAGGCTCTGTATCACTTGGAAGTCTCGAACACATTGTTTATTCATAGCTAGAGTTGGCGATATTGAAGATGATTTTCTTATTTTTAGGAAGAAATATTTTGTTCGCTATGATACGAAACAAGATCTCGTTGTACACAATCCTGAAAGTATATACATTATTTCGCAAAATGAGTTTCCTCAGCAGGGTATATCTATTTCATATCACCGATATAAAGTATTTCCCTCTGTGAGTATAAACATGCGAGAGAGTGAGAGAGAATTAATGACAAACTTTATTTCTATTTAGCAATTTAGCAATGTAAAACTTCAACTCCTGACACTTCCCAATCATTGAATGTTCCACTCTCATGAAAATGAGTGCATTGGCTTCACGATAGCGCGAGGGAGATCCGATTCCTGCTGGTCAGCCGAAAAGTTTTCAATTTTAAATTTATTTATGTCCTCAATCCACACTGGATAGACCTGACTTTTCCTGCCTTGCTTGATCATTTCCTCGCATTTCCTAGCCTCTTCCATGAGGAACGAAGTTAAATTCACAAACAATTTCCTCCAATCCCCTTCCTGTAGCTTCTTGAAGTCTATTTTACCATCGTCTCTGACCGCAAGCCGAAAATGTACTCGAGCAGTTCCAAAAAACTCTCTGTAAAGATAAGTTTTATTCAACCTCACATTAAAGCTTGAGAACCAAAGCTTGACTTGAGTTTTAAGAGCCTTATCACACTTTCTCAAAACTTTCCATTTCGTGAAGAACGGTTCTAGTTTCTCAGCATTATCCCGTTGGATAAAATCCCGTCTTATCAGTTTTGAAATCTTCTTGGATGGTCTTAATAGCCCTGGTGCTGTTTTCTCTATGGGTTTGAGGTGAGGTTCGCCCTTTGATTCGGAAAGGGTAAACTTATGAGCAAGTTCACTGTCTGTAGTATCATCGAGTTGCTCCAGATAAGACTTTCCCTCTGTTTCTTCAATTATTTGAGAAAAGTTGTTAGTAGCTTCAGAGTTCAAGTATTCCAAGAATTCTAAGTTTGAGTTGTTCATTTGAAAGCAATGACTTAGTATGTTTTTGAATATTATGAATTATTCATCGTCGTCGAGGTATTTAAATGAATGCCCTCAGGGTTAAACGGAACCAGAAATTCATGTCTGCAGAGCTGAAACATTTTGAAATTTTTGTTTTTTCTGGGCAATTAGCTTGAGTAGACTTTCAAAATTAAAGAATTAGTGGTTTGAATTGAGTATCACTGAAATGAAAATTGATGTAGGATACTGAAGACTAATTCTAAAATTTATTTTAAGAATATTTCATCCAAGACTGGTAAAGGATATTGAATGCTTCTCATTTCGTCGGCTCTTTTTTTTTGCATAAGGTTTTTCACGATGTAGAGATAATTCCTAATGAGACAGCTAATAGATGATCTTCAGCTGTGATAATAGCACCAGAATTTAAACTTTCATGAATTTCGCGATTAGAAAGAATTTAGAAAATCTTTGATTAAAAGCTGTCGGATAAGGAGCTCTCTACATATTAATCAACAACAGAGAAATTGAGAGTAATACTTCAAAAGCAAGAAGTAAACTACCTTGATTATGAGCTAGGTTTTGATGGAAATGATGAAAAACTCGAGAATATCGAATGGACAGACATGTTGTCGATTTTTATTTCGTGGTCTCATATGTGAAGAGGAGATGAGGCTATTCAACGTGGAAATGTGCTTATCTCTTATCAATACAAATGAATGGCGCTTGGTAGCAAAAATTTTAACAAGAGAGACCTTTTCGCTTAGACAACTTTTTCATTTCTGATCGGAAAGGATTAATGAAAATTTCTCAAATTTCTTCAGAAAATAGGAAAGCGTGAACGTATCGAATTCGATTAAGTTCTTTTTTTAAAAACAAAAAATTCTGAACTAAGTGCCTTCATAAACTCTGAACCAAGAATTCTGAAAAATAGCACTCTTTATTAAGAAGCAGGAAGTTGATTTCGCATATGAACTTAATAACTTGGGGATAATGGAGCTTTGAGAGCTTAGATTATTGCAAGAATTAAATTTATTTGCCATGCTTGCCTGCAAAAATGTACTAAACACTTCTGTTAAGGCTGATGTAATGATCTCAGCAACCCGTTTTACCGTTGGAAATCGATATTTCAGCTCGGCACTAAATAAGGTCGATTGTTCTGTTTTTGCGAGGAAAAGGAACATGCCAAGATAATTTAAATTATGAAATGAGCCATACATGATTACTAATATAAAGTCTGGCAGAAATTTGGGCTAAAATTTCATTTAAGGCGAATTTCTTCGAGACTGATTTGAGAGATAAGTAGGCATTCTTTGCTATATTGACCCGTTTTCTTTCCCGCTAACCTACACTCAGCTTTCGTGCAGCAGTTGAAGTCAACCAACCTCACTCCAGAAATTAATTTTTAAACCCTTCTCAGATTTAGTGAAGGTACAGAAGAATCAATCGAAGTAAAAATTCTCAGAGACTCTAATCTCAAGAAAATCATAACTTTTGGTTACGTTATGAATGGCACTGATCGTGCATAAATCATATATACTGGTTCTTTCTTGCTAAAAATGATACTGAGTTAAATAAAAAATAGATTTTATTCAGTCTGTTTGGAATTTGCGTGAAGTGATCAACGAGCCAAAAGAAAACTAAAGCCTAGTCCTTTATTTGTCTGTTGACCTAGCGTTTAGTAGCGAGATTCGTTTACAAGGAGACTTCATTTGAGGCTAAATAGAAAAAATTTTTCAGGGCTACAGGGAACAACGAAAATTTCTGAATTTTTCCCTTAAAATAAAAAAACGATATTTTGCGAAACTAATATGTTCGAGCAAAATCAAACAATCTCGTATAAATCTTGTTCCAGAAATTCATCTCCTTGAGCAAGTTCGATTTCTTTCATGGTGTGAAATTCGTTTTGAGTTGAAAACGCATCCATGGTGAATGCTAGGCATCGAACATTGAGAATCAGCTGCAGGTGTTTGTTGAAGGATTATATAAAAAGTTTTATGGAATATATCGCTCGGGAGGATCAAAAGCACGATGATATAGGTTATCAAAATAGTTAGAAGCATAACGGTCATGATGAAATAAAGGAACGATAAATAAGGCGTGCAATAATTTATACTTTCGATCGTTGCTATGGTACATTGGTAGCAGCTCTTGCTATCTACTCGATTGAATGGCAATTTCTAAAAAAATTTCCTTTTACAATTTCTCACATTTTATTTATTACAAATGAAAATAATGTGCAGATTCAAGTTACTCTGACTAAGCTCGAAAAATTGGAGATCTCCCATACTAACGTAAACCATACTCGTACTTATTATAATATTATTGTAGGGGTTACCTAATGTGCGAAAGATACGAAATTGATGACAAAACAAGATTTCTTGTTCTTCACTTCGACGCTCACATGGGCGCCCAAGAAATCTCAAAGGCTATCAACCGATCTCTGACGACCATATACAATTGGGAGGCCAGAACCAAGAACTGTGAAGACATCAGGCTACACAAGAAGAAACACAGAACCACTAACATCATCTCTGAAGACACCCAAAACAAAATCATTCAATTAGTCAGCGAAAATCCGGAAGGCGCATCTCTAAGAAACATAGCAGCACGAATTGGAGTTTCAAAAACTTCAATCGGGCACGTTCTTGCTAAAAAAGGATTCCGCTATAAAGGGTTTGATCAGCGCATCATATACGACGAAGAGGAAATAATGAATCGAGCGGCTTTTTGCAAAAAGATGCTCTCTGATGAAGGCAGACTTATCTACCGAACTTTTTTCTCGGATGAAATGGGCATTGAACTCAACGCACATAAAACCAGAGTCTGGCAACCTGCTGCTGAAAAGATGCGAAAGAAGAGTGTAGCTGAAAATATTAAACTGTGCTGTTGGGGTGCGATATCAGCACAAGGAGCTACTTCAATAGAGATTTATAAAAAAGGGATGAAAGGAGATTTCTTTCGACAAGTCATTGAGAGGCATAAGGAAGAAATGGAGAATTTATATCCTGACGGCGAGTTCTATCTACTGCAAGATAATCATCCGACGCATCGAATGAATGAGGATTGGATAATTAATGAGCAGAAAGTGAACCTTATTAGATTGCCTAAACGGTCTCCGGATTTGAATATAATCGAGTATTTATGGATTGCATTGAAGGAGAGGGTCGCAGGTGATGCTCCGGCGAGTGAGGAAGAGATGAGAGCGAGTTTATTGCGGAATTGGGAGATGCTAACGAAAGTGGACAGACTGCATCAATTTTTTGAAAGACTTCAGAGGAGATGTATGAAATGTTTAGTGAAGGAAGAATGAGCTTATGTCTGAATATATAAATATATGGGTTTGCAGAAGATTATCTTCCAACTTGAATTAATCTATTTTCTGTGCTATAAGGGTAGATTTGCAATCGTACTTTCATTTTCGCTTCCATTGAACTAAGCTTCAGCTTTAATCAACAAGATTTTAGTAGAAGAGAAGTTTTATTTGAAGAAAACTGCGCCAAAATTTAATCGAAATGTAAATTTGTGAGAAAGATAGGAGATTTTGTTTGATGACTCATATAGCTGAAATTAAGCTCGAAAAATTAGAACCATTTATGAAGGACATTATGCAAGAAGTTTAATAATTGGCTTCATAATAAACCATAGCTTCGTTCATGTGTGAAAAATTTAACATTGATGACAAAACACGATTCCTAGTCCTTCATTTCGACGCGCAGTTAGATGCTCAAGAAATAGCGAAGATAATCAATCGATCGTTAACAACTATTTATCACTGGGTAGCAAGGACCAAGCACGGTGAAGACATTAGATTCCACAGAAAGAAAAATAGACGTAAGAAAATTATTACTGAAGATATTCAAAGCAAGATTATCCAAATGGTTAACGAAAATCCCGAAGGAGCCTCTCTGAGAAAGTTGGCAGCGCGATCTGGGATTTCAAAGACTTCAATAAGTGATATTTTAGCCCATAACGGCTTCAAATATAAAGGGTTTGATAAAACGGTCATATATGCAGAGCAAGAGAGAGTGATCAGGATGGACTTCTGCAAGAAAATGCTTTCTGAAGATGGGAAATTAATTTATAGCACATTTTTCTCTGACGAGATGGGTATCGTGCTTAATCTAACTCACAAAACCAAAACCTGGCAATTTGGCACTGACAAAGTTAGAAAGAAGAACGCCACAGAGAACACTAAATTAAATTGCTGGGGAGCTATTTCCGCACGAGGAGCAACCTCTTTAGACATCTATGAAAAAAACATGAATGGAGATCTCTTTAGAGAGGTTATCACACGTCATAAAGAAGAGATGAAAAAGATATATCCTGAGGGCGAATTCTATTTTCTTCAAGATAATCATCCATCGCATAAGGTGAATGAAGAATGGGTGATGAAACAGAAATTGAATCTAATCAAATTACCTAAAAGATCACCTGACCTGAATATAATCGAAAATTTATGGTCAGCATTGAAGGAGAGAGTGGCGAGTGATGCTCCTTCAAACGAGAAGGAGTTGAGAGCGAGTTTGCTCAGTAATTGGGAGATTCTGACTAAATTGAATCGTTTGCAGCCATTTTTTGAAGGATTACATAGAAGATATATGGAATGTGCTACCAGAGAAGGGCAAAAACTTCCATATTAGTCCTAACTAGTTACATTTCATTTATTTGATCAACTGTAATATATATCTACACTTTATAGTAGCACAATTCGTTGCTTCGAAAATAATCCTGGTTTCTGAATTCTGAACTAAATTTAAGTATAAGCCTTATCAATCGAAGAGATAACCAAATCAAAACTGATTCAACAAATAGATATGCTTTTTGAGAAAGAGAAAAAAGTAATGTCAGGTTGGAACTTGTTCCTCGATCAGTAATGATGCTCAGGCATTAAATCGCCTCTTGGTTAGCATAATGCGGCCGAGTCGGAATCCATTCAAAAATCATGAAAGTTAAGTCTGATGTATGTCGAAAATTTTTCCCCTTCAATGATGAGTAGCTCCAACTTAACAGCTGAAGAAACCAGAGATCTTTGGAAAGAAGAATCATGGCAAGCTTGAGATATGAATAAACTTCATTAATGGTAATCTATCTGTAGTTAACGGTGAAATCCATAATTTAGTTCAAAGAGAGCATGATCTCTATATGCAACTCCAAATTCTCCTTATTATCAAGAATTTCGGTGTCTTCTCATGCTTGGGCAAGTTCCTTAAGGGTTTTCCAATCGATCATTTCAAAAGGAAAAGATATGATTTTATTACCAGAAATGGCTGTGCTATAAATTTCTCAAGTCCAAACCCTGCTCTTTATAGATTCTCCCGCATTCCTAGGTTCTGGTAATTTTTTGTTGGAATTAGTTCTCAGAGAACCTAGCAATCTCTTCACTGTCAGAATAAAAAGAGATGGCTACTGCGAATCGAATAATCTCCTCAATTCTCTCTTAACAGTAACAAAATTCACTCACTAACTCTAAGCCTCCCTATTTTCAATTTGATCCACAATGGAATGAAAGCATGAAGGCAGTTAATAGTTAATCACCAGTGAAACTGCTCTAAAGTAGCATAGTCTAATAAAGAAATGTGTGCTTGATATCCAAGAATTTACAACCCACTCTATCGATTGAATCAACCTCGAATTTCGGAGTTAAGTTGCGGATTTGGAAAGAATGCGGGAGATATGAATCTCAATTGTTAATAAATTAAAATCACATTCGAAACGCTTTCAAAAATCTTGGAATCTCATTTCGCTCTCTCATGCTATCGTTTACTTTGAACATTTCATTGACTATGACGTTCAAAACACAGATTTTGCTTCAAAAGGATGCTTTTTCTGCTGACTTTCAAAAAAAAATATTTTTCAACTTTAATTGAGGTATTTTCTTTTTATTTGAGGGATTTTTTTCAGTAATGAGGGTTTTTGCAAATTTATCAAGTTTAATAAAGTATTCAATAATAATAATCCAATTTCTCCACACTGCACTGATGATTTTTTAATTTATTGCGGTTATTACCAGCAGAAGGCCACCGTCCGACTTGATAATTTATACTCAACATAGAAGCCGCTAATTCAACAAGAAAAATCTCTTAACCAAGAATATTTCCATAGCCTCTAAATGATGAATCTAACTCGTCATCAAGCTCAGCACAGGAATGCTATAATCAAAAGAAATACCTGCAAAATTGGAGGCTTTCTAATGAAGACTACGACCTTGAAAGAAGTTTCCGGGAAATTTTTAAATCCTTCTATTTAATTATCAACTTACGGTAGGTATTAAGCGAATTAAATCAACGGCAGAATGCCTTACGATGGGTTTTCTAAATTAATTAAATAAGTCGAAAGTGAATTGCATTTTCTTCTCGATCTATAAAATCCAAAATAAATATTTAGAATACAATTTGTTGATTAATTTTGAAAGGTTTCAATAGTTTGTTGTCTATAACGATTTGAGAAATTATTAAAAGAAGAATTTGCGTGTTTGGTTATTAATTCATTCATGTATAGAAACCATCAGTGTTCGAAGTTCTTTCATACAAGCAAGAATCTCAACTAACCTATATATGGACTTATCGTTAGGGTGTTTTACTATTTAAATACACGACGCTTTCAGCGACTTTATAAACTTTTTAAACCGAAGACAATGCCAAAGCAAAACTCAATGCTCCAACACCTTCGAGAATATAACAAGCTGGTTTATAGGTTTTACCTTTCTAAAAGACCTTCCGTAATCACGGAGAAAGCAGGACTGGGGTTTCTGATCTTATATGAACTTCAATACGCAAGCGTATTTGTCGGTAATTCGACCACTACTTCCCCTTTTGATTCTCCCATATTGAGAGTTATTTCTCTCACTAGACTTCTTGGAATCTTTGGATTGAAGTCGCTAACCAATTTAATTATCTTTACGGTTATATTCGGTCTCATAGTGCTACTTGAGACCATCTGGATCTTCAAATATATCAAGAAGCGCACCATAAGCGAAAGAGCTCAGAAGGCTAATACAATTGTGTTTATGATCCAAAAACACGTGCTCTTGATTCCGGCTTTAATTGTCGCAGCAAACAACATAGTAAAGGATCGCCCTCTTGAGTCTCGGTTGTTGGCCTGTGCTATACTTGTCTTGGCCTGCGGGTATAATGTATTCCGGGCCAGATTCAAGGTAGCTCTGCCATATTCGAAGCCGGCTTATTCCAACACTAGCGGGGTAGAAGAAGGGTTCAATCTCGTGATTCTGCTCATTGCTGTCTTTATGATGAGATTGCAAGTTAACGGCTCCTTCAGCCAGGCCTCTACGATTGCTTTCTCGATCATTTATTTGATTATAACTCTGTTGAAGGTCTCCAAATCACTCATTCTTCCTCAGTTCGTCCAGCAAAAATGTCAAAGACTTCACATTTTGATGCATTTTGCCTCTTTTTATACTCTCGTCGTTAACGTTCTAGCCCAATTCACCATCTCAAGAGGCTTGCCAAGTTTACTGGTAATTGGCTTTATCGCGAAGATTTTTGTCAATGGCAAAACGATGCTAATGGAGTTATTATACAAAAACCTCAAGAAAAATTCCTCTAAAAGAAACATCAAAGACCTGGCGCTGAAGTGTCTTTACTTACACTTCACGGCTCTAAGGAAACCGAATTATGAAATGATTCGAATAATGCAACCGATCCTCGAAAACTCCTTGAGCGAAGATATTTTCAACAGTGATATGCCCATTGAAACTTCTGAATATCCTCTGAAAACATACTTAAAGCCCAAGGTGCTCAAATTTATCGAGGAGCAATATGCTTCTATCATAGTCAACACAACCAACACCGATTCATATCAAATTCGACTGTCCCAGATCCAATTCCTTGCAGTTGCATGCCAAAACCCAATGAAAGCCATGATTTGTATCTGCGAAACGAAAAAAGCTTTAAATGGTTCCTTATCTACAGCCGAACATGTCACTCTTGAAGTCTTACAAGATAATTTTCATAGCGAATTCAGATCTGAAGTGTCATTGGACGAGATCTTGAAAATCCATAACACCTACGACAACCTCTTGAAAAAGACAGAAAACTTAGTGACAAGCCGTGCTCAACTGTTTTATAAACTAGCTGAACCTGCCTGCGATCTTTCCGCGATTAAGTCCTTGGCTTTGAATTTCTCTAGCGACGCGGACAAGATCTTAAACGAGATCAAACGGCAAATAAAGGAAGACTGCATTCATTTGGGAACGCTCAACCTTTATGAATACATCAAGACTTTCCTTTATGAGCAATCTGTAGAGTTTGAAATCACGATGTTTCAGGAAGCGCTGATAAGATCAAGAAATTTCTATGAAAACGAGAGTATGTGTCCTGACCGAAAGGTATTCGCCAACATCGATGCGGATGCGAGCTTGTTTTACATGGCCTTTTCTCTCGATCAGAAGAGGGTGGGCCAGGGAGTCGCTTGCTCAAGCAATACGCATAAAGTTTTGGGCATTTCGCCAAATGTAGCCTTCTCAAAGCTTAACCTCGAAGATATCTTTCCGAGTTTTTTTGTGCAGAGACTCAGAGAGGTTGTAATGGAATTTATTGAGCCAAGTTCAACACATCGGAGGGATTTCTGGTGTAAGGTTTGGCTATCGCAAGCTGGTGGAAGCAGCTGTGAGGCCAAAGCGTTCCTTTCTGTTGATCTCTTATTCCAAAGCGAGCTGGCTGTGGTATTTTACGTCTATCCATTAACAAAAACTTCAAATTATGTTCTTTGTGATGCTGGAGATCTTGCATTAGCTGGATTTTCAGATGGTTTGCTTGAGACGATTAGGAAAATAACAAATACAAGTCAGAAGGAGCTTCCTGCTCAGTTGATGGACGGGCTTAAGATACAAGAGATGATTCCAGGCCTTGAGGCAGCTCTGTCGAAAAACACAACAAAAAGTTTCGAATTTAATGGGACGATTCAGTTTGAAAAGGTTGCGTCGCTGATGACGAGCCCTAAAAAACAAACCACAGGAAAGGCCACTCCTAGAAACCATGTAAAGACTTCTCCTATCAACATCCTCAAGGCTGATTCGAAGTTGATTGCTAAATATACTGTCTCGTTCGATGAGCTTGAAATCTTCAATATTAATTACTGCAAGATAACCATAACCCACGTACAGGAGCGAGTCAACAGAAGTTCAATGGGAAGCACAAGGTTACCTCTCATTTCCCACGACCAGCAGCTATCAGCACAAAACTTATCTGTGAATGACGGACTCACCAAGCTCGCTCCTGTCTCATGTGAACTCATTCCACTTGACCTCACTGGAGCCGACGACAAATCAGAAAATTCTGTTTCTAACGACGCAAAACTCCTTGAATGGGGACTTAACCCTGGAAAAGTTTCATCCAACACAACACATAGAATTGTAGCAAACAGAAATGAAGAGCGCTTTGAGAGAGATTCTTCTCTGGGCACATCATCCAGACTGAGTAATCGACGAAGAAGGATGAAGCAGCTCATCAGTAAACTAGATGTCCCTTATTTCCTAATGGCCGTGAATGTTATGGGACATATATCTGTTCTGGGGCTTGTAATTCTAGCTATTGCCAGCTCGGTCGTCTTAAGCCAAGGGTACGACCGTTTTTCGAAGTTTGCAACTGTGGCGCCATTCCCTTCGTATCTTACGTCCGTTGTCAAGTCTATTTCCGGTACCACGGAGCTTTCTGTAGGAGTGAATAGAGGTTTATACCCACCCTCCATGGGTTCCTCGCTTGCGGTGACACTAGCAGCTAATTTCCAGCAGAAAATCCAGAGGTTTACGGAGACCTACAACGAAGAGATGGTCGATTTCAATGTTCTTAGCATCTCTCCAAACTTCAAGTGGTCGGACTACGATATCAGCATTACCAGACAAGGAATGGAAGAGACACCAACGCCGGTATCCATATACGACGCATCAAAGCTATTCATGGGAGTCGCTTGGAAACTCAGTCGGACGAAGTTCACTGACCTCACTGCAAATTTATCTGAAACTAGTTGGCTTCGGCAACATTCAGATTCCTTGATCAATACCTATGAGCGAATGAGAGTGACCTTATTCTCTGACTTCTATTTGCAATATGACTCTATTATGGATTTGTTTGACATGGTTTTGATTATTGGAGTCGCGGTTACGTTGTATATTGTTCTCGTTTTCGTTCTGGTGATCAAAGCAATCGAAAAAAGGAAATTTGATTTGATGAAGCAGCTTCTGACGATTCCAACAGGACTAATTGATTCCAATCTAAAACGGCTTCATGCTGACTACGAAGCCTGCTTTGGAGTCAGACTGCAAGACCGATGTGTGGAAATACAGGCTTTGATACCTGATCAGGCGAAGAAAAAATCGGGTTCAGCGGGAAAGCAAAGTACTACGATCAAAAGGAAAATTGCAAAAAAGATTCAAACTCCATTGCTTTCGATTTTGATTTGCATGCTGGTCCCAATGACTTATATTCTCAGCTACTACGCCATAGCCAATATCTATTTCAAGCATAAGACAAGCCTCACGATCCCTTTCATCAAAAATATTGATTTGCTCTCTAGCGCAGTTCATTACCCAGGATATGCTCTGGGCTTGATGATGTCGCATTATAATCAATACGATAATCCAGCAGCTTTGAATGATACCACGATTCTGGATCGCGTGATGAACCGAGATAAGGAAATAAACACAGCTATCGTAGGAATGATGCAAAGCGTGAAAGATACTCTGCTGTCCAACAGTGAAGCGACCGATGCATTGAAGGAGAGGTATCATAACATTAGCGGAATCCTTGTTTGCGATGATATGATCACTTATCCGAATTATAAAGCGTGTCACACGTCATTCAATAATGCGGCTGAGTGAGTTAGGCTTCGCAGCAACTTTTCAAAAGTTATATGAGTATATTGTATCGATCTACACAAAGTTTACGACTACCCCAACGTTCGAAACAGCGTTCGCTATTAGTCAATCTTCGCTGGTTGGTGATCGAACAGCTATATCAATCGAAATTGATAACACGGTCGTTCTTAATATGGAAATTGCAGGCGCGAATTTATCCGCGATAATGTCTAAACTTCAATGGAATCTGACGATTTTTATGATCGTTGGAATTCTGCAGATGTCCAGTCTACTCTTCTTTATCTGGAGACCTTTCAATCGAAGAATAACACGCCAATATTTAGATTGTCGCCTCGTTTTTGCGATCTTGCCGATTGATATGATTGTTGATAATAAGAGTATTTTGTATATTCTGAAGAAACAAGACAATACTCAGTGTGGAGTATAGAACCATTTCATCTTTCTAATATGACGAGTTCATATCTCAATAATTATAACTACATGCTTTTGCTATGAAAAATTCAAATTCTCATCCCAATTGTGGTTGTATCCTCTAACTCTATAATTATAAAACGCAAATATTAGTCACCAAGCTGTGAAGCTTTGACTCTTCAATAATTGATTTTGAAAAACTTTTGCATCATGTCTAAGTGATAATTAGTTGAGAAAGTAGTGTTTCTAATAATGTCTAATAATGTCTAATAATGTTGACCAGGACATACAATCGCACATTTTAGCCTCGATTTGGAAAGGAGAAAACGACTTTTGGACCTCCAATTTGGAATAATTACCGGAAATCTTTACTCATTAGAAAGAGGAATAGTAGTTGTTCGTAGCATAAGATTTGCCAGTTAGAATATTCAGGTTTCATTACTTTTCTTTTCTTCATTCAAGCACTTTAATTTATTAGATCATTCTTAACTGTTCTATTTTTTTAACAAAAGAGCATTTCCATTTATTGGCTTATTTTATACAGAAACCGACTCTTTTTCGTAATTCAAGCCTGCTATGAGTTCATGTTCGTCTTATTTGAGTCTACGATATAGTTCAGTAGACGCAGTCAAAATCCAACCTACGCTTCGCTGCTTTACTTAAAGAATGGTTCATAACTTTGAATTGTGGCACTATTCCTACATGGCTCCTTACAATCACGGCATTAGCAATGAGTCAATTATATGTGATCCAGATAGCATAAAATAGAAACCATTTTCAAGAAAAGTAGTTTTGAAAAGAGGTTCAGTGAGAAAATTTCGAAATACACACTTGGCAGATTTTTCAGAAAATACTTTATGATAGATAGATAAAGAAATACAACCTGAGCGGAAGCTTTTTTCGAAAAGAATTTTAATTAAAGAGACAGCCACCCCTTGGAATATTCAATTT
>ENA-UOTX01001272-UOTX01001272.1-compost-metagenome-genome-assembly--contig:-NODE-1272-length-20080-cov-28.527871_pt1 | contig 20080 bp, 16 predicted proteins | sample MGYA00238143_ERZ746982 | MGnify/ENA primary metagenome ERZ746982 (study PRJEB28758, sample SAMN06268862) | compost metagenome | isolation source: single cell | place: USA: California, Emeryville, Joint... | reverse complement strand
CAATTAATTAGCAACTCAATTCTTTTAACATATAACTGCAGAAAATCCAGTGTCATGCTTCGAGTCCCATACGTTAACCTGTTTGAAAATATAAATCTTTCAAATTACAGGCTGATACCTTTAAATTAAATTTTATTGAAAAGTATCTGACTATTCGGATTCAACTCAACTCGCCTAAAGATACTTCGGCATTAATGTATTAAATAGCAGAAATTCAAGTCAATGTAATCAATATTGATTTTTGCAGCAGCTCGTAATAGACATCAATGAGTACGACTAGTGACCAGGAAAAATTAAGATATGGTCTCGAAATATTTTGCCAAAGCATTAAAGCAACAAATAAAGGAAACTACACGCACTGGATCAAGATCGCTCGAAAAAGTCTCGAGATTCTCCACAAATCTCCAAAAATACTCGACCATTTCACGTTCCATTTGTCAGAAATCACATATTGCCTCATCACTCGATTAACAATGCCAATAGACCGATTTCCCGAACTCTGCCCCCTCGCTCTTGAGCTACTTCAAATACTCATTCAGTTTAACATCGATCCTCACACGCGGGAGCTTGTCATGAAATTTCTTCAAAATCCAAGAAAATATTATGATGGAGCTTCTCTATCTGGACAAGCAGCTACCATCCCCTCAATAGAATTAGTCCCAAGCCCTTTCATTAAGAAAACTTATCAAAACGATAAGATATTCACAGAAAATCTACCAACACTTCCTGACTGTCCTCTAAACCTTAACCTTTTCGATGAAACTTTGGAAGTCGCCAAGAAACGATGTAATGAATATGTTTCTCTATGTGTTTTGGATCTCGCAGGTAATTTCTTGCTCTGTGATGAAAACAGCAAGAAAATATTCGGACGAGCCTACAAAAAGCTGAAAGGAAAAAATCTCTTCAGAGATCTCATGATCCCGTTTTCTCTCGCGGCTCTTCGCAAAAAGTATAAAGGAGATGTTTTCAATCCAGTCAAAAACGATAAACTCTCTTCTGTGTTTTCATATACGATCTACTCTTGTGAGAATATGAACAAATATACAAAGGAGCTGGTGACGAAGTGTCAAGACCCGCTGCGGAAAAATCTACCTGGGGAGGAAAGCGTGCAACGTAAAGATAAGGTCCGCCAGTTCATGTCGAGTCTCATTGAGAAACTTGCTGATGAGAAGAGCGAAGCTATTTATTATAAGTTCCTGCAAAATCTCACATCCAAGGCCTCTTTGATTGACGTTCAACTAACGAAAGCTGATGTTAGCAGCGAGGTTTTCGAGGGAAAGGAGGCACCGGCTGTGAAAGTCTCTGCAGGGAAAATACTTCAGGGGATCTCAGAAACACCTTCGGAGGGGAAGAACCAAATAACTCGAACAGTTATTCTACTTGAGACTCGCAAAGCTAAGCACATACAGGATTTTCCTTATCATTTGATGACGAAAGACCCCAAAATCGAGAAATGGATCAGTAATTATTTTATTTTGTTCTCTTCATGCTCTTCACACTCTCTCGTACTATAATTGCTCTCTCTCTCTTTTGTTTATTATCAACTGCTTTTTCATTTTCTCATTTTTTCATTTGTTGGGTAGAAAAAGTTGAGAAGAAACTTGAGACGCTTGGTCACAAGGGAAAGAGTGGTAACAAAACAGCCCTCAAACAGGAAGGCTCATTGAGAAATATCAAATCAATGAGTAGTGAAGAGTTCATCCTAGATGGATCAGCTTCAGATGAGCAAAGAGAAGACGAAGAAAGTTTTATTTCTTATTCAAAACCTCTCGAAGAACCGCTAAACTTTATTAGTTTTATGGATTCGTAAGGCTTAGACCTATATTTGTATATAAATAATTCGATCGACATCAAATTAGCTAGTCAGCATTTCTCAAGTTATTATCAAAGAAGTTCCCAGGGTCTTGACTATTTGAGTTTATTATAGAAAAGATTTCGTATAGCATATTCCTCAATAAAAATAAATCTTTAGGTTTTTAGAACTTCAGCGATGATAGAAAACCAAAAAACCCTCGCTTCTATGTTCAAGCCCTATGAAGCAATGTCTTCATATGAAGCAAAACAGAAAGCTCCTGAAGTAGAGACTAATAGCTTTCGCTTCCTCACATAACCTTGAAAACAATGAACAGGGAATTCATAATGCAATTGTAGAGCTTGGCGTCCAATTCAATAATAACAAGATCATCGGAGCAAACGCCAGATGCATCGCTCTTCTGGATGCTATGAAGAAGCTAATTAACGTAAGCTATGCTCTGCGTCTTTTTGATAGCTGAATGTTTTCGGAAAAGGATTTCGAGACCCCAAAATTGCAAGTGATGAGCAGAACGCTGGATAAACATATCGATAAGAACATCAATTTCTTAAAGAAGTTCAAATCATTCAACGAAGGAATGGACTCAGCAGTCAAATTCGTTCTCGTAAGATCTACAGAGCCAGTGGACTTAAACTCATATAATACATGTTCTCAAACATATAGTTTTTGTTAACATACCTTCCACCGGACATTTCTGATCAAAAAGCAGCGCAGTGGCTCAACGAAAAGATTGATGAATTTATCGACCAGAAGATAATCAGAGCTGACGAGGAGATATTGGCATTGGTAAACAAACTAATGATAAAATCCATTGACACAGAGAGTAGGGATCGGACCTGATTAAGCCTGATGACGTTATTATGACCTATGGCAGATCGTCGTTAATCGAGAGATTGCTCATCGAGGCCTACTCACCGAAAAAGAGCTTCTCAATTATCGTTGTTGATAACCCGCCTTACAATGAAGGAAAAGGGCTTGTTGAAAAACTCGCTGAAAATGATATCAAAGCCACCTATACCTTGCTCAATGGCGCACCTTATTTCATGAAGCGAGTTACCAAGGTAGACATGACGACGAAAATTCCTCGCTTATTTATAATTAGGTGTTTGTTGGATGTGCGACCATGCTAAGTAATGGTAGCGCTTTCGGACGAGCAGGAACCGCAATGGTACACCGATTTTATGAAAAAAATTAGTTATTAACTATTCTCTTTTTTTTGTTTGTTATAGCTGGCCTGCATCAGCAAGAATTATAGCATTCCGTTCTACGTCTTTTGCGAGAGCTATAAATTTTCTGAGAACACTATGCTTGACTCTCTGGCTGCCAACGAGCCTGATAATCCAAAAATGTTGGTGAAACAAGAACTCCCAAAGCAGCTGATTCCTCTCAACCTAAGATATGATTTGACTCCTAAGGATAATATTAATATGGTAACTAAAAACTTACCAATCTTGTGGCTGATTCAGATTATTAGATCGTCACTGAACTTGGTCCGATGCCACCGACTTCTGTTCCAGTTATTATAAGAGAATTTAAAAAGACAAATTACTTAGGGAAGATCGTAGGACCTAAAGCAGACTAAAATATTTTCTATGGATGAATATTTATCTATTCCATGTCGGGTCTTCTGGCTAATTATGCCGAAGATTCAGAGATTCATCTGTAGCAAAAGGAAAAATCTTACCCATCATAAAACTTTGCTATTTAAATCCCAATTACAGTTAAAGACAATGATTAATCTAAATCAAGAGCGGCAAATTAGTGAAATCCTCTATATCAACGCGGTTGCTCTGAAAGAGCAAATATCTCTTTAAAGAGTCAGCCGAGTACGCTTCTTTTCTTTGTTCAAATTGTTCAAATTGTTCAATGCCTCAGCAGTTGCATTTTAAAATAATTGGTTGAGATGAGTCCCAAAAGAAGAAAACGCGAGTTTGTTAAGGGCAATAAAATAAAACAAGGCAAATGTACAATTTACAAGAAAAAAAGAAACGGAGGGCTCGTAAAGTCAGTATTGAAGAAGAAGAGCAAATTAGGAAGAAAAAAGAGTATGAAGCCAAGGTCGCGGCCAAAGAAAGTCTGCTCGAGACAGAGTATTACAAGTTCGATCAGCAAAGGCGATTGGAACAATCAGCATATGAAACTCATGAGATCAACGTAAATACTGTCAGTAATTGTTTTGTCATGATCTCCGGTGCTAGCTAAAAGGGTTTTTGAACGCATTGATCACGGAAAATGAAACGAAAGCTGCAGAATTAATTAATCTGACAGACAACTTAGCTATTATTGAGCGAGTGGAATGCGATGCGCTTGGACGCTGGACTTCTTCCAAGATGACATCCACTTTCCAAGCAAACTCACCGAAGACTACGATGAATAGGTCCGTCTCAACAAGCCTATTCTCCTCATCAAAGCCAGACCCAGAGGCCCTAGATGAGCGATTGAGCAATCTATTTGATACGTACGAGGCTATTAACAGGCAGTTAGAGGCTGAAGAAGTACTTCAAGAAATTCTACAGAATAAAATTGAAATAATGAACAGAGACATCGTAATTTCAATCCCAGAAAAAACGAAATCCTAACCATTTTGTTGCAGTTGATCTACCTGAAAAGGAATAGTAATACTAAAGCTGCTGTCGAACACGCTGAGTACAGATTTGCTGACCTCCATAAAACAGAGTTTATGGCAAAAGCTAAACAGGTATTTCGTTGTTTGCTTTCATTGTTTTTAAAGTGTACTCAGACTGAAGCTCATAACGTCCTTGTTGAATTTATGAACACTGTGCATGAGGTCCGGGCGAAAGAACACGGACTTCTCCATGAAAAAATCCGAGAGCAAGCAGCTGAGGAAACGAGTCTTAAAGAAACGAAAGTTGCGATGTCAAATATGTTGATCAAGCTCGATGTAACCAAATTGCGGAATTTTATTAATAATGAGCTGGAATATATAGGACAATAACAAACTGTTCCAGGATAGTGAAAAGAACCTTAATACATTGGAAAACAGACGACGTGAGGTGATGACAAAGAAATCTGACTCTAAGTACACCAACGAGTACATCGATGTGTTGGAGAAATTAGAGAGGTACAGTGGATGTTTCTGATGATACAAATTTTTATATGTTCACTAGAGATTACCTCAATTTGGAGTTCGAAGAAGAAGGTACTCATCAAGGGAGTGAAGAGCGTCGTATGCCATCAAGATCGGTGCAGAACAGACCAAACATTAAATTTACTCATCATCAGTATTTGACTCCATCACCAAGTAAGAGAAGAATCTTTGCTATGAAATTGAAATCTGCTTGTTTTAGCAAGTAAATATCAAGAGAGTAGTCCAATGTCCAGACGAGCGACGTTCTCTGTCGGTGCCACAAATCGAACTTCAGCTCCAGAAAAGTTGCAGATTCCTGATAGTCCCTCTCCTGCTCATACTCGAGGAAAGAAGCACAAAACTCACGTTTTGGCTGATGGGGAAAACTTTTCGAATTATATTCTGCGCAAAGTGCAAGGATTTTATCAAAGGCATGAGCAAGGCCCAGCGAAATTGGTGGATTCGCTTATTAAAAAATACCAGCAGTTTTTATTCCAAGAGTCAAGCTACAAGAGAATGTACGAAGAAATGATCAATCAGGTAACTTTAGCCCCCAACAGCACATGTAAAACGCTTCTCTTATTAGAAAGCGAAAAAAGAAGCCGAGATGGATGTGCTTGCTAAAGAGCGGGAGGTAGTAAGAAAAAAGCACGTTAGAAAGAGAAGAGAGATGGCACAGATTCTTGCTACGACTGAAAATTATACTCCTAGAGAGACAACATTCGTTGACTCTCCAGCAAAGTAACTTTATTTTTCCTATCATCATAATTATTTCTTGAAAAATAATTTCAGATCTCTTGGCCTTTCGTCGCTAGGCTTTCAGAATTCTCCAAATAATACATCGTTTCCTCACTCGCCTGATAGATTCGTTCATACATCAAACCCAGTCATTGAACTCCAAGATACTGAAGAAAGGCAGGTTGGAGCGTCCACCGATCTGGAATCAGCTGAAATGATCAAGAATGAGCTACAAAAAAAGCAAACTTTCGTGTTAAAGATCTACACAGATTTCTTGTCACTCCTGTTAAGGTAATCTTATTCGAACAGTGACACTTTTAATCTCGATACCATAGATTCTCGAACTTGCTGCATGTTATTTCTGACCAAAGTCCCAATGGAATTCCTAATGAACTCGAAAGATTGCTCTTTGAGATGATCGCTCTAATAAAAGAATGCAAAGCACAAAAATCAAATAAACCAGATGCAACGATGAATCCTCACGTCCTTCCAAAGTCTGAGGTTAAATTTGGATCTGTGGACAATTCACCGGCTCCTGCGATAAATCTGTTCCGTTTTGACACACACACAAGCATCACTTCAGATCTGCCAAAAGAAGAAGGAGGAAAGGATTCGACGCTGGTTGTTCTGCCAGCAAATGAATTGAAAAATCTCTATTTAACTATCTTTTCTGATTGCCTCGAAGAAGCGGAAGAATTCGCCGAGCACATAAAGAATGTAAACATCTTGAATTATCTCATCACATGTTATAATTAATTTCTACTTTTTTCTTAAGGATCTTTTCATTAGTAATTTTTTGGGAGTTGAAGAAGTGCGAGAATTCTTATCCAAATACAAAGAAGCTGGAAATGCTGCGAAAGAAGAAGTCGAAGACGTAATTTTCGCTTCGATAAGATTGGAAGAAGACGGCATTCAAATCTTCTGTAAAAAATTTCAAAAGATGATGGACCAATTTCTCGCATTCTATAATAAACTAACACAGAACGTGACTGAACGTAACAAATGACTTCATTTTGGCCTTTTAGACATTTATCAATAGTTCACATGGCAAAAATGCAAGATGAAAGGCTCAGTCTCAGCAAGCAATTCTCTGATGTCTTAGAATTAGGACATCACGATTCCTCGCAAAGAAAGAAGCATCCTCTCCAATTCAGCGAGTTTGTGAAAAATTCGCAGGAGAAGCGAGCTAAAGCTCTAGTCATTCGAGAAGAGCAAACACCAAAGCAGAAAAAGAATGCGGAAGCGAGAACAGTCTCTCGGGGAAATCTTACCTTCAGGGACACTTATAGCTCGTCCCTTCACAAAAACGAGGCTAAAAGCTCCCTTGAGACCGACCAGGAATTCAAAGCGAACCTTGCTCGGTTAACGTTTACAACATTAGAGAAAAGAAGAGGATTCCATAACAGAGATTTTCCATTTATCAATAAATCGCGAATACAGCAAGAAAAAGATGTACTTGCTCATCAAGAGCGAAACAATTGGACAGAACAGGTAATGTTTGAAGCAATTGAAGGTAGTTATCAAGGATTTTGTGATAGGAATTTATGGAGAATGAGAGAAAAATGATCAGAGAGCAAGAAGCTGCCGCCAAAGAGAGTATAAGAAGAAAGGAACTTGGACTGGACAAAGAACCTGTTAAAACTCCAGTACAAATAACTTTCAGCAGGTTGATTCAAACCAAACCACCTGAGGACAAAGCCCGAATGCTCAAAAATTCGAATTTGCTGAAGCAAATTCATATGCGTAACTCATCAATGAAGGCTTGTCAACATAATCTCATTTTACACACTTGTAGTTGAAACAAGTTTGAAGGATCTCAAAGCTCCGACATTAAACGAGCTCGTATCGAAGGAGTTTGCGAAAAATTTTGAAATGTCCAAGCCTCGTCACAACCGCGCAAGGAGCTTCCATCTGAAGACAAGTAATTTTTCCATCTTAAATTTGACGAGGGAAACTAATTTACAAAATTAATAGTCGATGAATCGAATGAAGATCATCATATACCTCCAGTGGGTTCAATCCAAAGAGTTGCTTCCACGCATAGGACCAACGGCACTCTTCAATCATTGCCTAAAAGCGACAAAAAGAGTGCAGGTCCAGGAAGGCACAACTCACTGGCGAGCATTAACTCTACTACCAAGCATTTAGATACACCTCGCACTGAGAGAAGGGAAAGCGATCATATAAATAAAAATATTTCAGTTTTGAAGACGTATAGACATTCTTCTATGGAAGACCTCCATAAAATATCTCAAACTCCGTCGTCAACGTCGACGCGAGCGACGAAAGATAGTCATTCGAAACTGCTACCACCAGTGAAGTTGAAAAATCAGAAAAGTCCGTTTTTCAATCCAACCTCTCTACCCTCATCAACACGTTCGTATTGGAAACCGCCTGAGATCGATAGTCTCTTTACTGGCGTCTATTCTCCTAATTTTTTAAGCGGTCAGGTTGACCATGATCTGAATTTATTAACTGCCAATAGATTCACCAAAAGGCAATCTTCCCTGCTGGTTGAAGAAAAATCTGGACCTCTTTTGTAACCTGTATTTCATTGATAAGCCTCTAATTCGAAAGTATTGTTGCATTGTGTGGTATTAACTTAGCTTAAGTTCCACCTATAAATTAATATATTGAGATTACATCACATAAACAAGACATTATTCTCTCTAAACGAAAATAATTTTTTGTCTACTCGTTAAGAAGATATGGAAAAAATAAAAATCAATTGTGAGACGAATACATTCTCTACACATATTATAAAAATTAAATACATTGAGCTATCAACATTTCAGCATACATAGACTTCCGGCTATTTATGCTGCAAGCTATCTTGTAATTTTATAAATCAAGGTCTCTCTCGTAAGGGGAAAAGCCAATCAATTGGACATTTACAACTAGATTACCTTAGGTGAAAGAGAGTGGTTGAATATCTCTTCCTTGGGATTGGAGAGGGAACGATCTTATTCGAGCATTTATTAAATCTAAAGGGACTCTGATTCTCGTTGGTAGAAAGTGTTTGCATGAGTGCCTTTTTGCTTTTCGACAGTGGTGGAGCAATGACATCTTCTTCGCATTGATCTAAAATTCGTTGTATATCTGAAACCAGTCCTTTTATAGTATCTCCTCTATCCAGGTGAACCCTGGTAACTTCAAGCTGCTCTATTTCATCTTCTGCTTTTTCTAGTCCTGCGGGTAATTTATGAAAATGATTATGGACTGCAAGACAGAAGGTTATTTACTTATTTCAAACTGTCCAGAAAACCAGTCTCTTTTCTTTAATGATGATTCTCCGCTGGCAATTATCAGTTTACCTTCATGAATTAAAGAAACATGTCCAAATCTGGATTCCATAAAGCTCTCGCCGATGACATCAACAGCTGCCCAGGATAGCGTTTGAAGATTGAATAAGTGAATTTCGCTTATTATGGTGTCGTTTTTATCCTTTCCTCCGACGACTATCAAGGAATTCAATCCTGGTAGATATTCCATCGAATGCATCTTTCTTCTTGGAGGCTTGAACCCTTTGCATTCTAATGTCCGCCAGAAAAACTCTCCTTTTTCATTGCACAAAACTCTCATATCGCCTGGTAGGTCTTCCTCTAATTCTCTTTTTCCTCCAAAACAATAGAAACCATCGATTCCAGACTATTAATGTGCGTAAATGTAAAAAAATATTAATAAAGTTAAACTCACATCTTTCTCTTTGGTATTGTGGTGTCGAAAAACTGCGCACATCTTATGGTAGGCAATTCCACTGGTATCAGAGTGATTGCGGACTGATAATACCTTCCATTGCATCGTTTCTAATCAGAGAGATATGAAAATATGAATAAAATAATATCCCTACCAAGATCAAGGGTATAAATATCATCGAGATACTCACCGCTCTGATTTATCCCGCCGTAAACGGTAAGCTTAGAATTGTGGAAACAAGATGCATGAAAACTCCTTGCGCTAATTTTCTCTCCCGAAACTTCGTGCTTCAGCCATGCCTTGCGCGTTGGATCATAGGACCATAAGTCATTATAGTGATTTAGTTTCGCATTTCCTGAAATTGTGGGTTCTTCACCACCAAATAGATACATTTTATTCCTATATCCAAAAGCTGAGTGACCAGCCCGCTGGCTATTCGGACGTTCACTAAGAACCTGGCTGACCCTCCATGTTCCACTCGATGGCTCATAATTATATAGTCCAGAATGGTCTTGTCCTGCGGTCCCACCAAACAGAAAGAAATTATTTCCTATCTGCGTAAAGCTTGCTCCTACAGTGGATGGTAAATTTTGCAATTGCATTCCTTTCAGAGAATGCGCCTCCCACGAAAAAGGAACCTTTTCAACAGTCTCAATACATTTTTCAGGCTCAGGTTCGTTGGGCTGAAATGGTGTGACACTTAGTTGAAATTGCTTTTGTGCTTCCAGACTCGTCCGCGTTTCTACTTGCAGTGAGAACCTATCAGGAAGTTGAGGAGCCGAAATTCGCCATCTCAGCCGTGACTGCGACGAAAAATAAGGATCATATTTCGTATTCAAAGCCGAGTTTTTCAGAATTCGGTGTGCTCGACTCACGCGATTTGGTCCAACCCTTGTATTATTAAAATTTTCAGGCTCATCTTCTCTTGTACCTTCAGTTCTGTCCACAATATTGACTGCGCTTTCTTTGCTGCAATTGATAAGAATCCTCTGAACCTTTTTTGTAGAGTTTCTTATTGGACTCAATTTATTTGTAGGACTAAAGAAAAAATTCCTTCTATCCCCTGAAAACTGAAGGTCATTGACTGCAGCCGGTGAAAGTTTCAGGGAAGGGCGACTAATATAAAATCCTCCTCTTAGAGTCTGCTGGAATTTCTTTATGTCTGATTCCTGACGAAGGTGCTTCATTTATTTCTAGCTGCCAAATTAAATCTCAACGGTAGCATAGTAATTTAAATCTATTTGAATCTCTTCAATATATGCACTAATTCAAAATTGCTATCTTGTTATGAGAAGGCCGGCCTCAACGGCAGATGTGATGCGGCAAGGTAACTTGACAATGCAGTAAATTTCAAGCGTATAACCCATAATGAAGTATGATGCTTCATATTATTTCATTCTCGAGAGAGTTATAATAGCTGGAAAAAAAAAACAACTTAAAAATACTCTTTTATCTCTGGAAATCCAATACTCACATGGTAACTCTTAGAAACTATGCAATCCATACTCTCTAAAGATATATCATATATTTAGATTAAACGATTATATCCATTAAGAGCTATAAACAAGTAGTAAGTCCTACAATGTAATCATAGAAAAAAATCTGAAGTAGCTAATTCTTGTCAACTTTGTAGGATTTGTTAGAATTCTTGCTTAATTTGGACATCTTCATGAGATTTCTGTTGTGCGGTGATCGATTGCGAAATTAAGGTCTCTTTTTTGTGCGGTTGCACTTTCTATATTAGCGAAATTCCTGTTAATTCAATTGTGAATCATAAAAATTACCCGTCGTTTACTCAGCAGATAGCACCTATGGCAGAGCCCGAGAGCATACAGCTTATCATGCTCACAGTTCCAAGGTTTTTTATCTCTTCCACTAAGATTGTAGCAACTCGCACAAAGTCCCTATATATTAGCGGTTAATACAAAATTTGTAAGCTATAAGATTTGTTTTACCCTTGCGTAATGGTCCCTATTTACATGCCCGCATGTAATGGATTTCCTGATTCTAATCAAAAGAATATTATATCAAACAAATTACTGTAAAGCAAATTTTACCCTTTAAATCGACTCTTTATTATAGGCAAATAAATTCCATTGAAATTTCTGTAGGTCTCTTCAGGAGTTTCATTTACGTCATTGGCCTTTGCAGAAAATCTAATTTTTTGGTTAGAGTATCTCTTAGCGAGAAGATTCCGTAGTCGCTTAGATTTCTTTTGGCTGGCCTCGAAAGCGCTAACGCTTGGACTAGAGGTATTTTGGATTTCTTTGTCCAGATATGAGGAACTAACTTCAGATTTTGGAGATATAACTCTATCCTCAGAGGCTTCGATTGGGAGAGTAAGCTCGTTCCTCGGAAGAGCTTCAATTTGATGTTGATTGTGAGACTTTGCATCAAAGATAGTCATTGTGAAGATTAGGAACCTGAGATAATCTTGCATATTTTGGATGGCGTAGATATTCGCAAGCTGAGATTGTAAATAGCTGGCAGCTCCTAACTGACTGTATTCTCCGTCGGTTGAAAGCATTTAGAGAATATTCGCGGAAAGTTGAAAACTTTCTAAGAAAAGAATAATTTATAGTTTTGGAATAATGGTGGCTCAAGTTTAAGCTGTTCGTTCAAATAGAAACGATAGTCTTCTGGATTCGTTTTATTCTTAACTGTTGCTGGAGGCAAGAGCTTCTATTTTTGGGATCATCCGTTTTAAATCAAGATTTCGAAGCTTCTATATTTTTTTACAATAAGCATTTGCATTCTAAAACGAATATTTATTAACTGAAAAGTCAGTCCCGTGAAATAATAAACAATCGTTTTTTTTGGGATTCTCCTCAAATTTAGTCTGCCCACGCGCACGCGGTTTATTACGTACACTGTTTGCATTGGATTTTTTCTAGGTATCTAAATAGAATCCTGGTAACAGTAATACGATAGAAAAAGAGAGAGAGAGATTTCGATACGTTTCTTTTGATAACGTAGAGAGAAATTCATTTTTACTCTTGAGTCGAGTCAGTAACTCAAAAAACCGCTGCTATAATATATTCTATTTCGAGCCCATTGTTCCTGCATCATGCAGTTAAAACTTGCACTACTTTAAAAAGGGTCTGAGATGTTGTTTCAATTATTTTCCAAAAAGACGGTAAAAATGGAATCAGAGTTTTTAAGAACGATAGGTAAGCACCACTTAAGAGAAGTATTGCTCGAAAATTGGCATAATAGAATCCCAACGAATTACCTCAGAGAGTAACAATTTAGTGAGAAAACAAAATGGGATTTTCACCTAATATCTATCAAAGGAGGCTTCTTCTTAAACTTCCGATTCTCTTGGTAATATCTTATCTACTCAATATGGATATGTTATCTTTCATTTAACTATGTCGTTGAAAAACTGCTATTCTTTCGAAATTAAGAGAACCTGGAAATCGCAAATAAAGTTAGAGATGAGACTTTCAACCTCAACTCTCAGAAAACAGCTGAATAGAATTGTAAAAGTCTTAATATTGAGTCTAAGCAATAATTATCATTATTTCTAAGAATTTCTAAGATAGCATTTCATTAAGAACCTATGCATATATTCTTCAATCAATAAATCATAAAGGATCTCTTGGAGCAACTTGTCGCGCAAAAGACTTTGCCATTTTTTCTCTAAATGGAGCTCTCTAGCTTACTTAGTATTGAGCTCCGGTCATTTGAGAGAATCCGAACGTTCTCTTTCGAAGTTAATTTCCATTTCCTCATAATTTGTGTCCTTTTTTTTTATTTCTTTGTCGCATTATTATCTCTTTTCTCTAATTTTCAGAAACCTCTCGTAACTTCTGTTTCATAGCTGCAACGATCAATTCTTGTTATTGTTACCTTTCCTCAATTTGTTAACTTCTTCAACAGGCTTCAGATCAATATCTGAAAACATCTAAAAACGTTAACCTTGACTCAATTGCTTCCTCATCGCAGAGATAAAGACCACAATTCGCACAATTCGATGCTTTAAAACTTCAAAATGAAAGCCTTAGTCGGATTCTGGAGTAGAATCCTTTTCTAATAGGGTTTTTTGACGATCAAACGATATCCTATTAAGAAGCAGACCCGATTAGTACCGAGTGATTCGCATGAAGCAGTATGAAGGTTATTTTAGCCAAGTTTTTTCGGGTTACGCTTTCTTTCCTCCTGAATGGTTTGCGTAATTTGCAATTTTATTATACGCAGACATGTGGATTCTCTTTGAGAACTTGTTAAAGTGGTCGTTGATGTTATTATAGTTGCAGACAGAATATCACACGATCTTTGAGTCTCAAGCTCAAACTCCTTTGGATTAGCGACTGGAATGGAAGTGTACAATTGGATCTTTTTTTAAAAATGCTTTCCTTAGAAACCTCTCTTGAGATAGAGAGTAGAGCGTTGTACACAGCATTTGTAGCAGCAAGGATATCAATTAATTTTATAAGGTGCTTATTTATTAGAAATCATAATGGATTAATTACTTGTAGGACATAGACAACAAGAATAGAATCTTAACTAAGAAGAATATCTGACAATACCGTTCTAATCTCATCACTTAACTTTCTCCCTTATCTATTTGACAAAAATCAATTTTCCACCTTAAATATCTAACGTCTCGCGGTGATTGTATAAATCTTACTCTTGATACCAACGAAAGGCATGAATTTGCTGAGCTCGATGCAAAATTCCAGCGATTGTGAGGACAAAGGGAAAAGGAAGACACAGTTCGCAATGAATAACTTTCAATCTTATCAATCTTGTTCAAAACATGCTCTCTTCCTATCTAAAGAGATGACTTCCCGTGTGTCCCAAGTTGGGAACACCAGGAGTCTCTCAAATTTGAAGAAAAGATCAAGGAAGGCAGTGAATAGCAGATAAGATCGAAATCCATCACCATCTCGTTAGAGAGAGAGAACCGAGTGGTAGCTGTCCGTCCTGGAGTTTGCTGGATGAATTGCTTGAAAATTCTGAACAGAGAGACTACAAGGCCACAATCCATCGCAACTGGAGCCTCTACTGCAGATAATAACAATACGGAATTAATGCTTTCACTTAAATCAATTGATTTGTTTTTTGCAAACTCAGTCGTAGATCGCGGAGGCTCAGTCAGACAAAGACGATCTCGAAATGAGACTCTTATTCATACATTTGTCATTGAGTTCTTGATATCAGAGCAGAAAACTTAGATGAGTGAAAACTTAGATAGAAGCATAAGCGCGTGGATTCTCGGTGTCCAGTGAGAAAGAGAAGTAGGATTTTTTTGTTGTTTTAATAATTTTGATTGTGTAACGCTACTTCCCAATACACTCTTTTCTACTTTAGATATCTTTTGTATTAATGGGTGTTTTAGCGTTAACAATAAGGATTTATTTCGAGCTTAAATGAGTGCAACTTGATGATTTAATAATTCAGAAATTAAAAAGTTGATGCAAAGTTTAGATCAAAGCGGAAAAAGGATAATTTTGATCATTGGTCCTCCTGGAGTAGGAAAGGGAACCCAAGGCGAGAGACTTGCCCAGAAAACGGGGCTAACTCACATTAGTGTCGGAGACATGATTAGAGAGGCTATCGTCAATAAGACTGAAATGGGAAAATTAGCAGAACCATTTGCTAACGAAAACAAATTGATTCCGGATGTGATCATCAATGATGTAGTCTTTGAACGCTTAACCAAGAACCCAAATGAAGGCATCATTCTCGATGGTTTTCCAAGGACTTTAAACCAAGCTCTAACTCTTCAATCAAGAAGTGATATTAAAATCGAAAGAATGTTAATAATTGAAGCTCCTGATGACGTCTGCATGAAGAGACTGCTGAATCGCAATGAGCCTGGACGAAACGACAAAGACGAGAGGAAAAACGCCGATAGATTGAAGTTCTACAGAGACAGCTTCAGAGACATCTTTGAAATGTTCAGGGGGAAAATTCAATTGGTGAACGGAAATCTGGAGAAAGATGAAGTCACAAAAATCATCGACGATTTGATGGCTCAAGATCCTTCGAAAGGAGAGCTCGATTTAAACGCCTTAAAGCCAGTCGTCATCGTCAAGAAAGTTGCCAAGGAGCTTTGTATCATCTGCATGACTGAACCAGCTGAATACCTCCTCGTGCCTTGCGGCCATCAATGCGGTTGCGAAAATTGTCTGAAAACATTGAAAAATGTGAGAGGAACATGTCCAATCTGCAGGAACTCGTTCAGAGATTATATCAAAGTCTTCCGCAGCGGTGTTGCTGACGAGGAAGAGGAAAAAGTGAGTATAATCTCGAAGCCAGTTCCGCTTAAAAAAAAGAATTCAGTCTTTAACGAGATAAAGGATTTCCAGATAAAAGACTCATTTGATGACCAAGCGTTTGCTCAAAAGATCATTATAACCGCTGCTCCTTGTGAGGAAATCAAAGAAGATTCAACAGGCCCTGTCAATATTGCGATCAACATAGCCGTCCCGGATACTGAGAGTCGAGTTCCGATCGATGTTTGCTGTGTCATTGATATCTCAGGAAGCATGGGCGAAGACGCGAAATTCCAAGACCCAGAGGACGAAACTCGAACAATAACTGACGGTTTCTCACAATTGGACCTCGTAAAACATGCTGTAAAGGCAGTTATCAATACGATGACTGATAAGGACAGATTCTCTCTCGTTACTTTCGAAACCAATGCCACTCTTGAATATTCAACCAAGTTCATGACTGCAAGCAACAAAGATGATGCTGTGAGAGTGTTGGAGGCTTTGAGACCTAAAGATAGTACCAATATATGGGATGGACTGAGGATCGCTATGGATTCCCTGATGGAAGCTGAAAATAAGTATGACACCAGAAGAAAATTTGTTTTCCTGCTTACCGATGGACAGCCAAATGTCACACCCGATGGTGGAGAAAAAGCCTGCCTTCAAAATTATCTCAAGCAGTATCCGAACACCGCCTTCCAAATCAATACTTTTGGTTTCGGTTACAATCTTGATTCAGAGTTACTGCTAAATCTTTCTACTACTGGAGGTGGAGTCTTCGGATTTATCCCAGACGCGAAAATTTTGGGAACCAACTTTGTCAATTCTATTGCCAATGCAGCAACAACACTCTGCCTAAAGGCAAAGCTGCATTTGATTCCGTTGGGAGGATCTACTATCGCCGAAAATCTTGGAAGTGATCTGACTTACACGAAACAGGATAACCACATTGTCGTCGAGCTAGGAAACTTACAATTGGGACAGAGTCGAGACGTTGTTGTCCCAATGCATTTGACGAAAGAAAACAATTATCTTGCTATCATTCTAGAGTACGAAGGTCAAAAAGAAGGCCAGACTTACAAGCTCAATTATATCGCACATAGCAGGGTACCCACCACCGATGCAGCTGCTGCCTTCGTCAGGTCTCGTGTAGTCAGCCAGACTTATGATGCAGTAAAACTGATGGCTAGTGGAAAAGTTATCAAGGGAACAAGAATGATAGGAGAGCTAGCCAAGTTCGCTACTGAATATGATAACAAATATGAAAATGAGGATGCTCGCCTGAACGGATTGGTTTCTGATTTAGTTGGCTTTGGTGGAGCAGGAGGACGAATGACCAAAGCCGTCAGTACTGTAGAAAGATTTAACAGATGGGGAGCCCATTATCTCAGAAGTATTACAAGAGCTCACCACCTCCAGCTTCGCACAAATTTCATGGATATAGGTCTGCAAGTCTATGGTGGACAAACCTTTGAAAATTTACAAAATATTGGAGGAAGAGTATTTGTGCAGCTTCCTATGGTCAAAAGCAACTTAACAAGAGTAACACGTAATCAGCAATATGTCCAACAGCAACAGCAACAGCAACAGCAACAGCAACAACAGCAACAACAGTATGTTGCTGACAACAGTGATTATTACGCTGGAGGTGGAGGTGGTTGCTTTGACGGTTCTTGTATCGTCGATGTCCTCTGCGAAAACGGCAAGATTCTTAAAACTCCAATCAAAAATTTGAAAAAAGGTGACCTCGTTTTTGTCCAAGAGAATCAGACAGCTATGTTTGCTAAAATTCTTGCTGTTGTGAGAATTCAACTCGATGAAAAGGGAAGTTTGGTCGAGTTTAACTCCTCAAAGTTAAGACTTACTCAAAAGCATCCTGTCTTCTATGAGAATAAGTGGCAGTATCCTATTGATATCGTGAATCAAAACAAGAATATCGCCAGAATCTCACCAGCTACTCCTAATGCTCCTAACTACGTCTATAATTTGGTCTTGGAGCACACTCACGTTTTGAAGGTGAATGACACATTCTGCGTGACTTTGGGACATGGAATTCAGGAAGCTTACCATCCTTTCTATGGAACTAATGCTGTTGTTGATGTTCTTAAAACTTCTAAGGACTTCGAGAGTGGATTCATTAGTGTCAAAGGAAATATCAGAAATTTGGCTTCCAAGATTGTCGGAAATGAAAAGCCAAAATTTGAAAACGAGAACTGCCAGGCCATTCGCATCTAAGAGAGAAAAAAAATGAATGAGCACTGGCTCTCTAGGTAACAGAATTCAATAATCTCAACCCTTCTAACATTTTTATGAATAGGATCCAAAGAGATTAAAGATTGAAGAATATCCAAATAATAGTTATCAAATCATATTCGTAAATGGGCTAGGAAGTCTATATAATATTAAGAATAAGCTTATCTATATACTCATTCGAATCCTTCATATATAAACGAATAGAGATATATTTGAAAAACAAAATCAACAAATACCAGTATGCAATCGAAATTTGAGAATTCTGGTCTGTTGGGAGATTAATCAAGGTATATTTAACTTAACAAGCAATTATTGTTAAAATCAACGCAATAGCGACGATTAAAAGTCATAGAATGGCAAGAAACGTAAACCTTTATGACAAGAACAATTCAATATCCGACATTTTAGGCTAGAATCCCAAAAAAACATACAAAATCAAAAATTTTGAAGTTTTCACCTACCTAGAAAGTTTTACGTGTAAATAGCCTTATCAATTTTATTGCAATAATTTTCTGTCAACAGAATCAAACAAACCCAATGGAACTACTTAACACCTCCTTGCAAGAAGGAAAGTTGATTTGTTGCAATCCTAGGAACCAGAAAAAGCCTAGTCAAGTCTGTATTACAGTTGGATGTGCTTCTCGGCTAATATGCGAAGAATGCAGTCAGGCTCATCCATCCGACCACAAAAGTATAAACATACAAGAATTCATACAAAAGACTGCAATCTCTATCCAGAAAAATGAACGAAGAGAAGATAAATCGCGTCCTTCAGAGCATGGAATTGAAGCAGAGTTCGAATTGGCCATCCAACATACAAAAAATCTCTTGAAGTCATTGAAAAACGCAAGAACTGCCTTTGAGACCTGGAGAACTAAAACAAAAGAGTGCTTTGAAAGCTTTGAAGAGAGCATGAAAGAGCTAGTTTCCAAACCTTCAAAAATCTCAAATAAAAGTTTTTCCAAAATTTATGATCTTATTACTGCTGCAAATGTCGGACAAACGAAGAATTTTTTACCAGATATTCCAGCAGAAGAATGGATGCTTATTCTACAACATGGATTGAGATTTACTCAGGACTTTCGAGATGTAGTCGACAAAATGATGCCGGAGATTGCTCCAAAAACCCAATATATCATCGTCGATGGACATGCAATTAAGCCAAAACTTCAGCCATTTATTAGCAAATACATAAAAATCAAAAAGAGGGCTCCTAATGATTCTTCGGCTGTACAAGTGATTGAATTAGATCCTATAGAAGAGGAAAAAAAGGCCGAAGAAGAAGAAAAAGTCGAAGATCTTACTCCTAAAATAAAAGCCTGGGAAGAAGCTTATGGACAACTCCAAGATAAAGTGGAGAGTCAGGATATTGATATTGAAGCCATCGATATTCTGATTGAAACAGCAAAAGAGCTACCAATTATTTTACAGTCAAAGAAATTTAAGGATCTTGAAACAGCAAGAAGCGACTATTTAAGACTCGATGCTTGTATTCAAAAAACAAGGGATTTGAAGCAAACGCTCTTAGATGACGCTAAAACATTTAAAGGAGAAAGGACCTGCCGACAACCTCAGCATCCAAAGTTATTTAAGAAAATATCGAATAATGCACACAAAACTAAACTCGAGCAGCGCCACGAAGAAAAACCGACTCGTGACGATTTTACGTGGAGTCGAAACGACATCAAACGTTATGGCTTCAGAAAGCTCTGGGAGGAATACCAAGAATTGTTCAAGGCAGAGGAACAATTTATCAAAGATAGTGAACAAGAAATGCAACTAGAGCCGTCTAAAGAATTCAAAGCTATCAAGGCGAGATTCATCAGCCATGTTGAGTTAGTTTTTCAACAAGAGAATTTTAAGGAGGATATGGCTGAGTTCTTTAAAGCTTGGGAGATGTATCAAGAATTAGAAAACTTTGTGCTTTATTTGAAGAGCTTGAAGAAAGGTGTAAACCTATATGTCATGAACAAAGGAGACGATATTTACCTTTCTAAGTTTCCGGATTTGCAGGACGCGAAGAATCTACGAGAACGAATCCACGAGAGTCGGGTCATTTTCCCTCGTGAACTTATCGCCCAGCTCGAAGATCAAATCAATCTGGCTGCTGGTTGGCAATTGTTTTTGGGCAACCAGCACTTAGATCCGATTACATTTGAGAAATTCATTAAGAATGCAAAGGATCTCAAACTTAATTTCGAAGAATTGGAGGAAGCGCAAAAAATGTTTATTTCGTACATTGCGATGAAAGTTGAAGAGGATAGAGCG
>ENA-UOTX01001271-UOTX01001271.1-compost-metagenome-genome-assembly--contig:-NODE-1271-length-20197-cov-4.679225_pt1 | contig 20197 bp, 16 predicted proteins | sample MGYA00238143_ERZ746982 | MGnify/ENA primary metagenome ERZ746982 (study PRJEB28758, sample SAMN06268862) | compost metagenome | isolation source: single cell | place: USA: California, Emeryville, Joint... | reverse complement strand
CCTGCTTTGATAGCTGCAGTCAGAACATTTCTGACTCCTTCTACTGCTGGTTTCACAATTAGTTCCATGTAATTTTTAGGAATTTCGAGGGGAACTGGAGATGCAACATGCATAACAAATGCACAACCTTTGCAAGCTTCTTCCCATCCTTGAGGATTAGAGAGATCAGCTTCGACAAATTCGAGAGTTTCTGAGGAAGCTCCAGGAAGCTTAATTAGATGTTCATATTTTTGTTTGTCTGCGACTTTTCTGACAGTTCCTCTAACTCGATAGCCTGTTTGGAGTAAGTCTTTAATCACGAATCCTGCCAGATATCCAGTGGCTCCTGTTACCAGAACTAACTGCTTGCTCGGTTCTACCATTTGCCCAATATGCTATAAATTAAATTTTTGGATATTATGATTTTAACATTGAAACAAGCTTAAAAGGTAGTCAAACGAAATTTGTTGAAAAGTTCAATTTTTGTTGAAAAGAGGGTACAGGGTGCTAAAATTACTTCTTCCTACCGACGTACTAGCAGCAGCAATCACATATCTTCTGCCTGAAGAGTGGTTTTATGATTATTATTCATTACACCGAGTAAAGAGTTGATTGTAACAGGAAATAATTTCGAATGTGATTATAAATTCGCGTAAATTCCTTTTTTGGATTTATCCTAAAGTATTCAGGTTTTAAGTATGTGTAAAAGTAAATCCATCCGAATAAAGTGGCCTCGAGAAAGCCAAACGCTTCTGTCTTAGCCTTGCATCATCGCCACCTTTCAAGTGCTTTTAGGGATTCACTTTCCCTTCATTTCAACTGTCACTCAGCGAAGAAAGGAGTGAGTTATTATGAAAAATCCTTTTTTGAAAATTTTTTCGAGTAGATGATAAGTCTTGTGAGAGGTTAACCAGTACCATCTAAAATCTGATAGTCGTTATATTCATATACCAATTTTCACACCTATCCCATATCTATGCACCGAAAAGTTATATCGGGAAATTTGACTTGTAATTCTCTCGTTTAACGTTGTCACAAGCTTCAGTGGAGGGCTGTCAGATTCTGAGTGATAGCCTTGCACTAAAAAAACCATTCACTGCTTTTCAGAGCCGGACCTGTATTATTGAAAAAATGAGAGAGATAAGATGTATCAAAGAGCCGTGTTTTCTTCTGTAGTTCAGCATTTGGGGAGCGAGTCAGAAATACCCCTGGTTTTTGAAGTTTGCTATTATTGCCTTCAAATGGTAATTGATGTTTTCGATGAAAAATGATAGTAAATTCTTAGGAACAAAATTAAACTACGACTCGGTTTCCAGAGTTGAATTAGCGGACAATTTAGCTGTTTTCGAAGTAAAGGTTTTACGGTAAGGCGACATACTTTTAGCCTGTTAGCCTAGCTGGTCGTTATTAAAGAAAATTGTTTCAAAGAGTTAACCTATGTTTCTGAGAAAAATTCACGATTGTCCATCATGACTATGATTAGTAAGAGAATCATTCATCCTTGTTTTATGTAAATTCCACCAAATTACTACTGAATTTTAATTCGTATTCAAAGCTAATATATGCTAATATATGAGATGATTAGCTCTTTTAAATTGCCTTTATTATCGAATTAAGTTTATTTTTTCTTCTTCCTCATGTCTTTCACAGTCCCAATTTCAATCAGAGCATAAGCCATGGCTTTTATACTCTCTTCGGCATCAGTGTATTTAATGCCCAGCACATCAATGCTTTTCTGATTGTTAACTCGCATCTCATATCCAATGTAATTCATCATCAGCCTCACTTGACGATCCCATAAAGAAGCCAAATGGAGAGGACATTTTCCAATAGTACGAGTAGGAATTTTGAATCCTTGTGGTTTGAATTCTTTCTCAAGAACTTGAGCCACTTCAAGCATCCAATAGGATTTTGACGCAAGAATAAACCTGTTTCCTGTAGCATTAGGATTTTCCAAAGCCAACACATGTGCACGAGCAACATCGCGGACATCCACAACAGGGACGATCATCTTTGGAATTCCAGGTAGGTCGTTATTCATCATGCGAATGATCATCATCGGAGATGCAGCCACATTCTTTGACATGACTGGTCCTATGATAAATCCAGGATTTATTACAGCGAGTTCGATCTTGTCCTTGTTCTCTTCATAAATCTTCCAAGCTTCCTTCTCGGCTGCGTATTTACTCTTCTCATATGGATTGGCAGTTTCGTAATCTGCCCAGTATCTTTCATCCAAAATTACACCTGGAACTGCTTTTTTCGGTCCAGGATCAATTGCAGCTATACTCGAAGTCATCACAACTTTTTTCACTCCTGCTTTGATAGCTGCAGTCAGAACATTTCTGACTCCTTCTACTGCTGGTTTCACAATTAGTTCCATGTAATTTTTCGGAATTTCGAGGGGAACTGGAGAAGCAACATGCATAACAAATGCACAACCTTTGCAAGCTTCTTCCCATCCTTCATGTTTAGAGAGATCAGCTTCGACAAATTCGAGAGTTTCTGAAGAAGCGCCAGGAAGCTTAATTAGGTGTTCATATTTTTGTTTGTCTGCGACTTTTCTGACAGTTCCTCTAACTCGATAACCTGATTGGAGTAAGTCTTTAACCACGTATCCTGCGAGGTACCCAGTGGCTCCTGTTACCAGAACTAATTGCTTGCTCGGTTCTACCATTTGCTAGATTTGGAATATCTAATTTAAACTTGAGGATTTAATTATCATTATTGAAGTTGCATTACAATTTAAGTGCGTTATCTCACCTTGCAGTAATAACAGTGATAACGCATTCCATCCAACTAATTTAACCTCTGAAAATTGCGAATTCGTTAAGCAAGTAAGTAAATGGAACAATCGAGTCGCCATAATCTGTAATAATTTGCGCACTCAGAACCCGTAGTTCATTCGGAAAATCTCGATGGAAAGGGCTAAAATAAGAGGCACATGTAATGTAAATAATAAATTGGAAAGAAAATTGATCGCAAACGTATCGTTTTTGCGTGTAGGCTCTGTAGCTATGATGACTAGGCCGTCTTGATACATGCCTATACTAAGTGTCTCTCGTTTCACACGCTAACTTTGGTTTTTGTAAATTAACCTCATTCAAACTACAATATCTTAGTGTTAATTCGTTGATCCTAATATTGGCACACTACCTCAAAGTATTTCTATTACAAACTAATCTTCATTCAATATCTCATTGCGAAAAGTATTCCGAAAAATCTCTAGCTGAAGTTACTTTTAAATACTGATTTTTATTTTGCTTTGATACTTTTGAATTGTTAGATTAGAATTTTGTCACATCTTATCTCATGATATGTGTACAATAAGAATTTAACGGGTAGTTTGCTCAAGATATTAATTCAAAATACCAATGACGGAGCATAGCTGTTTTAAGTTATCAATTAATCAGAATGGTTGACTGAATTTTCGATCTACATATAATAATATTCGGTCACATCGCTGATTTGTTGGTTGCCTTTCTTATACACAGTTACAAATAGTTGTTGTAATCCAATACTTAATAATTCTCAGAAATAATCTCTTCTTTTTTTTGTTTTCTCTCATAATAATTGTTTCTATTACTTTAAAATCAAAAATTCAAAATTGCATTATAAAAATTCAAAATTTCTTTAATATTTCAGACTCCAAAATATGGTTGCATGGCTAGTATAACCGTACTCTCAACTTAACTAAGTACATTGAACGGAATAAATTTGTTCACAATAAAGCACGTTATTTCTGAAACTAATATAAACTTTAGCCCATTTTGAAAATAAAATTCTGAGTACGAGAAATGAAAACTTAAAACTTTTTAGCTATGCCCATCAAAGGCACAGCTAACTCGTCAAATCAAAAGATTTTCCAAATTTAAAAAGTAAGAAATATACAATTTCTCGATTCTAAAGATTCAGATTTTTTCTATCAGATCATATCACTTTTGATTCATTCTTTTGATTGACCGCATTTTCAACTGACGCATGTCTTTCCAAAACCAACGAAGGCTGATCGCTATTCTGTTTCACATCATCAAAAATACTATTATTCCTTTCATAAATCTGGCTTCTCTGAACTTGAAGACCACTCAGAGTTTTTCTTTGTTGGAATTCTTCTCTCGGATCTCTTTCCCCTCTTTGACTCTCTCCCGAGCTATCTGTTTCATCAGGGTCGCCTTCAGGAATTTCTTCCATCATGCTGCTTTCACTGGAACTCGTTTCATCGAATGAATTTTCTGATTCCTCTTCATATTCGGATTCTTCCGACGGCACGTACTCAATTCCTGCTTCCTCACACCTTTTCTGCTTCTCAACAACTTCTTTCGCACGGTTTAGCCAAGCTTTGAAAGCTAATTTCGAGAAAAGAAATCCAAATAGCGGGTTGAACTGCGAAGAGAAATTTAGATTGGTGACAGCTTGGGAGTACTTTTTTGCGTTTTTGGCCTATTACATTGAACGGATGAGGCAGCAAGGAGAGCAATTACTTTGTTCTTTTGTAGGAGTCTCACAGTTTTAACCTCCTGATGTCTGACAAACTCCAACACGGCAGAGTCAGCGTCTTTGGTGATGTATTTTTCATAGGCTTTTTTCAGTGTGGCAAAGAGGACATCGTTGAAATACACGCAATCTTCCGCATCACTAACACCATAAATTAATGTGATTTTCCTCATTGAATACTCTTTACCACTGGATTCGCATACTCATAATATGTTTGGCTATTATCTCTCGTTTCGAATGGTGTTCTATCTCCACGTCCATGAACCCTACAGTTCAAAATATTTTTATGAATGGAGCTGCAGAAGATTTCGCTACCAAGCGGTTTTTTCAGATTCGCGAACAAGGTTATCAGCGAAGTTGACTTCATTTTGACGCCTCCGTATTTTTTCGAGAGCCTCGCCCATACGATATCGAAGCTTCTCACGTTATCCTTAAATTTGTCAAGCGAGAGCTCGTCGTCGCTGAAATAGTAGTTTTCGAATTCCTGAATCATCACGGACATAAGCATGTTCACCATGACATACTGCGCGACCATCATAAATGCGATCCAAAACAACGGAGCAATAGCTATAGATAATCAATTATCAAAAAAATAAGTCTTTAGCTCTTACGCTGACCACAGGTCTGTGTGCCATCTGAGCATAGTATTGGATTCCAAGTATCATACATGATCTTATACCAATCTTCTCCGGTAGAACAGCGAAATAGCGTTAGCATTGCGATTCCGAAATTTCGGAAACTGACAAGTTCAGAGTTGATGACGGCTCCTTGGGTTATGTTTTGGAAGAGAAACACCGCGAGCACTGAAAAAATGAAATATACGAGGAAAAGCAGAGCAAGGAGGTTGAGAATCGCAGGCATTGAAAGATAAAGCACCCATAATATCTTTTGAATCCCTTTCAATTTACGGACCAGTTTGAATAATCTTGTCACTCTCAAAACTCGAACTACTCTTATCAGCTGGGGACCAATTCGCAGGAAGGAGAGGCTGCTGCCGAGAATCGTGACCAAGATATCGACTAGTGAAGAAGTCACTACGAAAGCATCGAATTTGTTCCAGCCATCTCGCCAGTAGTTGAGGACTCCGACACCAATTATCTTAATAATCGCCTCAAAGATAAAGATCGCGGTGAATAAGTAATTGATGTTTGTGAGATTTGAATCATATGAGTCCGAAGAGCCTTCGTAGACCATGGCCATCGTGAAGATGTTGGCGAGAATGAAAAATAAGATGATGAGATCGAAATATATCCCATCTCCCCACTCTTTTATGAGGTAGAAGGCCGCCTTGCGAATTTTGTTTTTCGGAGGCGTCAGGAACAAATCAGGTTTTTTAGAGACGATCATCCGCTGCATGTCGACCCATCGCTGCTGAGCCTGAGTCAGGGCGGCACCTCTACCTTTCTTTTTCGCTTCTTGCTGGTTTTCGTCGAATTTCATGAAGATAACACCAGTAAATAGTTGCATCAAGAAAAGCGACCCGAAGAGCAAGAAAAATATGTAAAACAAGCTTATTCCCCAATAGCCATTGAAGGACGGTCCCTAGTTGGTGAGAATTAATGAGAGAGTTTTTTAAAAGAGTTTGCTTACAGTGTCGGTATCGCCGGCATCAGAATTTAGAGCTAAATAATCAGGATACCCTTCAATTGTCGAGAGAACAAAAATCGAAAGAAGCCCATAACCTACGTTGTCAAAATTGATGATTTCAGTGATCCAGGTGTAACCAAGCTCAGTGCACTAGATTTCCAGTCAGTGATTAAACATACTTATTAAGATCCTTGAACAAATACCTGAGATTGACTGATTTCGTAGTATGACCTTCCGGGGCCCACACCGCAATACCCGAGTTTTCCTTTAAGCAAACTCACTCCAAAAATTGCAAACATCACCCTAAGAAAATTTTATTGAGCAATAAAATTAGTGAATCATGGAGAGAGCACAGTTTGATTTACCAAACCATGAAGAGCACGATCATCACATTCAGCATCGCCGGAATCGAGTTTATCAAGGAATTGACGACGATTCTCATGCTTTCGTTATGACTGACGAACCTCAAAGGACGCAAGGTTCTCAGCATTCGCAAAATCTACAAAGGAGGCTTGTTAAGGAGAAAAAAAGTGGTAAAAAGTCTTACTCTTATGAACGATATGTTGACTGAAGGTACAGACATGTCTATTATCGAGGTGACCACGATGAATCCATCGAGAATATTCCAAGTATCTCGCAGATAAGATCCTTTATCGAGAATAAATCCCATAGAGATCGTTTTCAATAGCATTTCAATCGCAAAAAAAACATTGAAGAAATAATCTATCCCTGACATCACAGTATTGCCTTGCTCGAAATAAGTCTCTAGTGCAAGCTTTAGACTGCTTACAACAATCGCAGCCAGGATGACGTTCTCAAACTGCGAGTGTTTTACCACTCGGTAGCAAAAAATACGAATTTTGTTCGACTTATCGAGCACGAAGAAAGCATCCTCACATTCAACACTAGCAAAAAGCGGCTTTTTATTGGACTTTTTCTGGTCTTCAAGATGCTCAAGCTTTTCGTAGAGATCGAAATCTTGATCGGTCGTATTTCTAATTGATTGCCTGTACGCTGAAGCGATGTGACTGCTGCTATTGAGGCCGCTTTTCTTGGCTCCTTGCTGAGAGCCCGTTGCGCCCGTTTTCATTAGACTTGTTTGGTTAAGCCCACTACCACTCATAGTCATATATTGCGAATATAGCTGATTTTCTTCATCTTCGTCCATTTCCTCCTCTTCAATCTCCTTCAGGTCTCGTTTCGCGTCATCATTCGTAAACTCGTCCAAAATAATAGCTAAGAACAAGTTTAATAGAATCCAATTTCCGATGATGACCCAAGAGCTCAAATAGAACACTCCAAGATATTTGTTAACTGATGAAGCGAAAACTGTTTGGAGGATACTGTTCCAGTTCTCGGTAACCATTACCTGGAACGAGGACAAAAAAGCCTGGAAGAATGAGTCGTAATTGCTTCTGGATGTCATGCGGTCGAAGTTACCTCCCAAAATCTGCATTCCCAGGAGAATGTAGATGAAAAGCATGATGAAAATCAGCAGCGCGATCGACATGAAGGACTTGAAGGAACGCGAGATAACGCCGATGATAATCTTCATAAATGCGAGAGAACGGAGCAGCTTGGAGACTCGCAACACTCTGAAAGTTCTGAAAATTCGAGCGCTTCTGAACGCGCTGATAGCTTTTGCTCCACTGCTCGTTGAAAGGACCGATTCCATTATTGAGATGATGACAATGACTCCGTCAAAGAGATTCATGAGATCACGTGCATAGTCTGAGGGTGAAATAAAATTGAAAGTAAATATTCGCTATATAAATGAATTGTTATTTACTGATAGGTCCTAAAGCAACGATCTTGATACCCATCTCGACCGTGAAGATCATCGTGAAGGTGAAATTTGCTTGAGAGAAGACATCAATTACTGTTTCATCAGTAAAAATGCCATCAAGAGCGAGCGTAAGGGTATTCAATATCACAATCAATAGGATGAAGCCACCAAAGAAGCCTGTGTTTGTGAACCATCGAAGTTTGTTTCTCCAATGCCGAATCTAACCAAAGCGAGGGTTATCAAGCAAATCAATAGAGCAATAACATACCAAACCCCAAAATCCGGGGTGCCAGATATCATATTCTCTCCCCTGAGGAGCCATCGCTACTCGGATTGAATTCAGCTCTGCGATGAGGAATTTATATCTAAGCACATCTGATACAGAAAAATTTCTCGTCGCTATAGTTTGAGTTTTCAGCTCGTTCTCCTAAGGAAAATATCAATCATAGATTAACTACGGCAAAACGGTGTCTTTACCCTCAGTTTGAGATATTTTTCACTGACATTATAGCTTTTTAGTTCATCATTCACAGCCTTCGGATCAATCTCGACGACTGGCTCATGGATTTTCTTTTGAATCGTCTCAAGATTCAGACGAACATCTTCCTCGAGTCCTAATTGTGCTGCTGATACCTCCTTTAAGATTCCTGTCTGAAATACCAGCTTTTTCTTCTCTTTTTGCCCTTGTTGATTGAGAGACTGCGCTGCGCCTTCAAAAGCTCTTAACGCTGACGATCTCTTGCCTGCTGTTGATGCTGAAAGTCTTGGCGCCGCTGGTGTCGACAGTCTTGGAACGTCCGACACTGGCAGCTTCAAGGGCGAAGCACTGCTTGACTCCCTTGGACCTTTCAAGAGGATTTTTGTGGAAATATCTTGAGAACCAGGTTGGGCACCGCCTGAACCACCCATTCGCTTCCTTATCGGAATAGTAGAGTGCATGCTACCAGCGCGAGACTTCTCTGGAGACTCACCCTCATTGGGAGCTGAGGTTTTTTTGACTCTCGCGTGCATCATTGGATATTGCATAATAGGCCTTGCTTTATTGATCAATTCAGTCTTCTTTCGCAGAGTTTCATCCCTAATTCTCTGAAACACCTTCGGAAGCACAGCTTCATATGACTCAGAGACATAGTGCCTATAGCGGGCAGGAACAAGTTTGAGTTTTCTGATATCTATGTAGAATTTATCCTCATAGAAATTCTCTATAGGGTCCTCTTCTTCCTCCTGGACCACAGCTCCTGATCTCGGTTCTTTTTGATCGAGAGAAGTAACAGTTCCAGGAATTTTACTGAGAGTTCGAGATGCGACATAAGTAGTGCGTTTCTTTGCATAAGTAGCTTTACGCGTCATCATCTTAGTCATGTTACGAGTGTTACTTCTCGAGTAGAACACATGACTGCCGACTTTGGAGCCTGTGTCGCTGATCATACTGACTTCATGGTTGGTTTGCTTTCTTTCAAGTTTGTTTTGAGAACGCGGGGTTATAGAGTTCGCAATCAGTGAATCTTCTTGGATGCTATGTGTGCGTTGAAGATTGAGCTGCCTTTTGGTCTCGTCAAGAATGGATGATTTCTTCGTGAGAGACAAGTTCAATACTTTTTTTTTTCTCGGAGGACCTGCCCAGAGTCTAAACCCTTTCTCAAAGAGACTGAAGAACCCTTTCGAAGCTGCTGGCTTTGGGTCCTTAGAAAAATCTTCAGGGTTCAATTTAACCTTCTCAGGTGAGACCGAAGAGGTTTTTGCTATTCCAGCGATTCCAATCAAAGAGAAAGAATCTTTTCCTTTGTCAGGTTTCAGCATTAAGAATTTAGATACTCGAGGTCGGATTGGACTGCTGGAGTCCGTTGTTTCCTGCTGGACTGGGATTTCGTTCTCAGAGAGCTTTCTTTTCACTTCTTCCTTAGCTTCTACATGGGAATTTGGTTGAGCTTCATCATGTAACGGTTCATCTTTTATATCGCAAAGTGTCGTTCCTCCGTTTATAATTGTGTTTTTCATTGTGTATGCAAAGTTAACAGTCTGCTTCGTTTCAAACGTCTCTCGCTTCGGAAGTTGCGCGTTAGTAATAAACCGCTTCAACTGTCTAGCCTCTTGCCTCACATTTTCATCCTCGTCTGTGAATCTAGGGTGGTGGTGGGGCTGCTGCTGTTGCTCTGAGGTGTACAAATTTGGCGCTGGAGAGCTGATGTCAACGAACTTTGAAGGACTATCAGTTTCGTCTTTTTGAGTGGCTGTAAGGCCTCCAAAATTGTTTTCGTCATCGTTTTTGCGTTTACAGCAACAACACAATATTTTTTTAACAACTCGCGTACAACTAGCAATCGGCGCACTTGACGTTATCTTTCGAAACAGTCTCAACCCTTCTGGAATATATTCTTTGAGCTGCCCGTTCGCCTTTATCTCATAATAGTCCGAGACCAACGCGCGGTCTTCCTTATACTTCTTAACAACGGTAATAATATTAACATGCGCTTTTCGCATCCTCGCTTTGAGTGTTTGGTCATAATCAAACTCCTTTGGTCCTCCTTTACTTCTCGCGTTCATCGAAAACACCGCTTTAATGACTGCCAACGTAATATTTAGCAAGAAATACGACGCGACGAAGATCAGAAGGACAAAGTAGATCACAGCCAACGGAGTAAAAGAATACATGACTTCATACAGCACGACAGACCAGCCTTCTAATGAGATAATTTGAAAGATAACTGTTAATGAATGACCGAAGGTATCGAAACTTGAGAGATCATTCTCCGGATTGTAGGTCGTTTTACCGCAAGCATATCCCGCTGGGCAGTCTCTCCAGCCGCAGATCATGTCGCTACCAGCGTCGTTGATATAAACTCTACCGGAGACTGGATCGAAACAGCGTCGTTTCAAATGGCCAGCAAAGAGCTGCACGCCTGCAATCGCGAAAACAAAAAGCACAAAGAACAAGATAAACAACGAATCCACCAGCATCGGCAAAGCCGTAAGGAGAGTAGCAACGACGTTTCTGAGAGATTTGACCGAGGAGATTGTCCTAAGCGGTCTGAGTACTCGCAAGGATCGCAAAGGCTTCAGGTTAATATTGCTCGAGGTAAAAAAAATTGGAATGTATGCCGTCACAACGATAACGAAATCCAGTAAATTCCAGTAATCGCGGAGGTATGCCTTCCGACCCATGATAAACCCCATACCGAGGATTTTTAGCAGCATTTCAAGCGTATAGAAGCCTAAAAACACATAATCAATCACAGTTTGCCAAAAGGCGTCAGTAGTCAATGGGTCATTTAATGCGAGCATTACGCAGTTCCAGATAATGATAGTCAATGAAACGGTTTCAAAAAAACGATGACCTATGATCTTCTGACATGTTACAGTTAATCCTCTTGAAATAATAAGTTAGATATTAATGATGTGTGTAGTTTGTTACCTCCAAACGATCAGAAGATTTTTTCTTAATCTCCCTAATACAACCCTTTCGTTAAAAGTGTCAAGTTGCTCTAAATCGTTCTTCTCCTCGATTTCAATCAACTGTAACTGTTGATTGGCAGGAGTGAACTTAAACTCATCTATAAGTGCAATATCCTCGTTAAATTCATCAGGTGTATCTATCTTGGGACGGCGAGTCGCAGCTTTGAACGTAGTTTTATATGCTTCGTAAATATGATCTCTATTTCGATCACCATTCGCAGTCTCTCCATCATTTATCAACGCGAATGCGATGGTTTTTTGCTTCTTAGAAGGAGATTTCGGAGAACGGCTGCCTTTATTTAATGCGGTTCCTCGCTTTTTGTGATTCATAGGAGAAAGATCGCGAGATTTAGCAATTAAAACAGTTTTTGAGGGAGATTTCGCTATTTCGAACGGAAGAAATAATCAGGCTAAGTTTCGAAATAGCGTTTACGAGATTTCTCATGCAAAGAAGATAGCGATTTGTCGTTGATTTGCCCAGGAATCTGATGAGAATTGATATTTTGAGAAAGATTTAGATCTTTGATTGGTTTGTTTTGAACAGATCTGTTGTCATCTGGATGTAAAAAATTGGCGTCAAGATTAGGACTAGGACTTCGTGGGTTTTTATTCGAGAGTCTATCTACCGAGTCTGACATTTCATTCATAAAGTCGCCTTTAAATAAAACCTAACGCAAGAATATCCTTAATTAATAGCAGCTGTAATGTGAATGAACTCTCAAACTGGATTAACAGAGCGAAGCCGATAATTCCGCATACCTTTGTTGTTTGTTGAGATAATAGAACGAACCAAATTGTTACTAGCTCTATTGGTTTTAGTTATAATAAGTAGATTCTATTAGTATTTGGGAGGAAAAGTAACTGCATGCACAATCTTGCTGAACTCTCGAGCTGCCATGAATAGCTGGATAACCGTGTGAGGGTAAAGAAACTAGCTATTATCGAAAGTTGTCTGTATTGATTTGAGGTAATGATTGGTTCTAAAGACCCAAGGACAATTATTTGGAAATGTAATAAAAGTTACTGACTTTTAAAATATTGTAACTGCAACAAACCTCTTTTTACAATTATTTGAACAGAGAGGGAGAGAAAGCGAAAATAAAGCGAAATAAAAAGAACTTTTTTTTTTTCTCCACCAAATGAACATTGTTTTCCTCCTATATATTGGATGTATTCTGCCTTTTCGCAGAGCTATTCCACTTGGATAGTTTCAAACAGTTCATAGTGATTCCGATAGACCTTATTCTCTCTTACCAAATGATTTTTTCACAGAGTTCGGATAACGATCATGCTACTAACTGAACATTTCCATAATTTTTTCTTTGAGGAATGCATCTTTTGTCTGAGCAAAATGTAAAAATTCGGTAAATGGTTCAATTCCATATGATTCCATATGAAATAGATGCTTATCATGTTGTACTAACAACTCAAGAACTCCTTTTTCAATTTAAGTTTCATTAACTCGTTGTTTTCACCACAAGCGCACAGACTTATGTTGCTCGCTATTCATAATTATCAACAGAATTTCACAAATTTTTGTAACAAACAAATTAAGTCGCACGTCAAGCTAATGGACCACATACTTATATTCAATAACCTATCATTATGCAAGGTGAGAGGTCAAGAGGATACTTCAGCGAGGTTTTGTGCAAGAAAACACGGCCAAAATTTTTTGTTGTCTGATAGCAACAAAAATAAAAATAACCAAATACTCAACTAATCAAATCGAATTCCTTCTATTTTAGATTCCGGCATCCTTCGAAAAATGCTTTACTGAACGTATAATACGTAACCGAAATCAAATAGGGCCTAAGTACTCCTACTTATATATATAAAAATTACGAAAGAAAATCTCAATATTCTAAAAAGTGCACCAATTTTTTTCCCACTATCCCGAAATGAAAACTCGGTCAATGCTCTCAGACAACAAGAAAAGGAAGGCATACCTCGACAATGAAAGTCCCCTCTGCAAAGAGAGTAATTTCCTTCTTCTTCTCACAGACTAACTCAATTTTTCCTAATTTTAGTACTAATCAGCAAACCACTAATTAACACCGAAAATTCAAGTCAAACGTACTCTGATGCAGACACACCCACTATTGGTATGAGCCCTTTCGAATCGGAATCTAGTAGGTCATACCAAAAGATTGAATTGGCCTCTCAAACTGATGAATTACGAAAAAATTTTGATGAATTCCAAAAAAGCATTATGGACTTGGAGCCTTACGCTGACTCATTCCTCCAAGGGCTAAAGAAGCACCTCCAGTTCAAGGTCCAAAAGGTGTGCAGTCCACACGAATTGGCGGAATACTTTGAGCCGATACTCTTCAAACTTGCTAAAAACCCAAAGCAAGTGAGGAAGAATTGGAGCGAAACGGAGACGACGCTCTTGGTGAACATCGTCATCTACTACTGTCTACTAAAAGGTGAAGAAGCTCACTCATTGGTATAATCATCATCATATTAATTTGAATTAATCTTTTAACGGCTAGAGTGACCAAGCCTACCGTGACATCGCAAAGATTTATCCTGGGAAACGCGAAGACCAGCTCAAACTCCGCTGGCAGAGTCTTCTGAAAGTGACTTTGAGTAAGGCGCCGTGGACAAAAGAAGAAGATGAAATTTTAACAGAAATCGTCCAAGAGAAAGGCCCTCATCGCTGGAAAAATGTCGCTCTTGAGCTAGCGAAACGCAGCGGAAGCGTCTTTCTACGACAAGGAAAGCAATGTCGAGAGCGATGGATCAACCACTTAGACCCTAAGCTAAGGAAGGAAGGCTGGGACGAGAGCGAAGATTTGAAGCTGCTGAACTTGCTCCTTGAACTCGGGAAAAAATGGGCCGAAATCGCCAAACGCTTGGGCGGAAGGACAGAAAATAACGTGAAAAACCGATGGATCTCTCTACTTAGGAGATATAAAGTTCATTTAGAGAATAACCTACCTTCTATCGACCTCGACGACAACACAGACTGCATTGAAAAGAACTTTGCTCGAGCCATTCTCCAGGCGAAACAAATCGAATCGTTAAAGAGCCCAACGAAATCCTTCAAATTAGAGCCTCAAAGCGCGAAAATCAAAGCTGAGGAAGACGCTTCAAGCAATGAGACAAGCAGCATCTCCGACAATATGAGCCAAAGGTATCCGACTTCGAAGACCGCGAATTCGTCACCAGTCAAAACCAAAAAGGTGTCAAAAACCAGCAAGAAAATTGTCGAAAACCTTGCGAAAAATCTCGAGAAAAGAGAGTTTACGGGAAAGTCCGCTAAGCTCTCACAGTTAAGACAGCTGGGAAAAACGCTTCCTATCCTTTCGAATTCACTCGCAAAGCTAGAGTGGGAACTCGAAGACCACGAAACCCCCAAAAATTCGTTGCTTGTTCCTTCATTGCCGTCCAAAACCGACGGAAAGGAGGAACAAAAAACACAAGAAGACAACAAAACGTTTGAGCTTCTGACCCAGCAGTTCAAACTAATGCCTTCACTGATGGAGCCACCAAGGCATGGAAGCACTCATTTAGACCTTGAACAAGATTTTATAAGATATCCTGGCGCTGACGATGAGCTCGGGCTAAAAATGCCAGCTCTCAGCAGGAGGTCAAGCGCGATGCTGTTTTCCGAGCCTTCTCATCAGAATAATAACGCTCTCAACATGATCAGCAAAGGTATCGCCAACACCGAGCTTTATTCTATGAAAGAGCATTCAGACGACTCCAAGGCTATCAGAAGCCTCAACGATCTGGATTCCTTCACACACTCGCTATCCACAGATTTCCCCAACAGTCTCGAATCACTCGATAACCCTCACTCAAAGATGCTGATACAACCTTCCATCATTCGCCGCAGAACAAGCATCGAGCATCACCAGCCCTTCCCTCATCATGACCATCATTATGAGAATTCTTATCTCGACCTCTCACAGCGAAAGCAGCAGTCAATGCTTGAACCTCACCATGGTTCGTATTATTTCCCTCCGCTGATGACGAAAAAGGATAGTCTCTTTATGATTGATGAACCAGCTGAGGAGCATTATGAGGAACCGCATTTCAATGTAGAGCATCCGGGGTTATATCAGGTGAAACACGACGAGTACTTACAAAATTGGCCTTATAAAGTGAACGATTCGAGTCAATTCAATCTTAATAATTTAAACTTCACAAGAAATGCGGGGGAATACTCGCAGTCTTTTGATAGGAAGTTTTAAAATAATTACCCTATGAAAGAAGGGTATCTTAAGACTAAAGAAATTATCAGAATAGTTAAAATTTGACCAATTACCAATTACTCCCAGGTTTTTTTTCTTCTTGTTTGTTTGTTATTTTTCAGTATGGATAGATAAATTTCGATGTTACATGATTTTTTGTTGAGATGCATGGACTTATGAGCTTCTCAAGTATAAGAAAATTTACCAAAGAATCGGTGTACTTATTAGATAAGAGAGCTCAACAAAATAATTCTGTGGTGGATGCTTCTCAGAAATCACAAAGATTTGTTGGAGATAACCCATTTTGGTTCCAACTAGCAACCGTTTTTCTCCATAATTTATCCACAATCGTCCTTTACACGGAAAAATCATTAAATTAATTCAAATTTTTTAAACTCGCGAAGTATGCACCCATACTTCTCTCAGGCCTAGAGAGGTATGAAAAAGGCAATTATTAGTCAATCTGCTCTGCAAACCTTTTGAGAAATGTAGTAACACGTTACCTAAACAGCAAATTAGCCGAAATGAGAAAACAAAAACATAATGACGCTGAGAACCCGATGCAAATCACAATCCTGTTTAGGAAAAATAAAAAGTCTCTTACTTAAAGAAAGCTCCTTTACCAAATCTTCCATTCTAATACAACTTTGAAATTACTCCAAGACCACTCTAATAATGTCCTATTAAATAACCCAAGAAGAATTAGTTTTGAAAAAGCTTTTTTGGAGTCCTTTTAGATTCTTTCTGGTGTGAATTGCCTGAAATCATTTCAAACTAGCCTTCATTAGAGCCATCATTATGATATAATCCATTCAATATCTAATTGCTGGCGCTTTCGTGCTCTTCTTCAATTTGAAACAAAGAAAAGCGGTCCTTCTTCTCTAGCAAGAGGCGCAGCTTCAGTTTGAGGCCCTTTGGAACCTTACACAGAAGTTCCTGTTAATTAATTGAAAATCCTAGTTTTTAACATTGATTTTTCACTCTATTGCTATTGCATATACCTCTTGATTGATTCAAGAACAATTAATAAGAACACTCTCTAGTCTCTTTTAACCTAACACCATCCTCTCAAACTAGATGCCCATAGCAAATGCCAGCTTTCTGGCATGAAAGTGGGTGAACCGATAATCTCCATCCGATTCGCAGCAACGCAGTCAGTAGCCTGATATTTTTCTTCGGATTAGAACTACTCTGACCAGGCAATTAATTTTTGCTAAAACGCCTCAGAAAAAAAAAATTTAAAAACATTAAGTAAAAATCAAAGTGTAAATATAGCACCAGAAAACTCGCTACTCTGTACTACCAATGAGCAAAATCACATCTTTTTTCAAACTCATCGGGTTTTCCACGGACCCAGAACCGAAGAAGCAGCCTGCCTCTGCTGATGGCGAGCCCGCTGAAGTCGATCCTGAGCAATTAAAAGACCGAAGTAACATAATTTTTTGATATTCCGCCTCTGATCCCCTTAGGAGACCCTCTTTGCATGCGCTACGGCAAAAACTTTGAAAAAGCCAAGTTTCTCACCCAAATCGACTCAACTGTGTGCAAACGGACCTATGACCCAGTAACACAAACCGATTACTTTCAATTCTCATCTCCATTCTCTAGTCCAAAAAAGATCTCATCCTAGACCTTGATAACACTTTGGTCTGTGCTTCCCTAAAAGCACCTCCCAAGAAGCACGTCATGGTCAAAGTAAGACTCTCGTTGAGGGCTTCCCTTACCTTTTTGAAACAGGTGGAAAAATATAATCGAGATGAAATCTACTATGTGATTCCAAGGCCAGGCCTTCACAGAGCCTTGAATAAGCTCGTTCGCTCCTACAATATTTCCGTTTTTACCGCAGGAGCAAGTTTGGTATGAGAAAAATTCTGAGTTCTGACTCATAACGCTCATGTTTGTAAAGTATGCCAGAAAAATTATATGTAGCATCGGCATTGGAGAGTATATTTATAAGATTTACGACCGAGACTCGTGCATGCGAGGGAAGGACGGGAGATTGATAAAAAATGTCTGGAATTTCGATTTTGAGAAGGAAAAGACAGTTTTTGTCGATGTATAATAGAATTTTCTTGCCTGAAACTAAACCTACAAATAAAATAGGATTCCACCTTCCACGTAGGTAATCACGAGGAGAACGGACTGCTAATCAAGCCGTTCCATGGAGCAAAAATGGACCGAGAGCTTCTCAAAGTCGCTGATTTCCTCGACAGCATCGCTAAAGTAAAAATTCTATTACAGCATAAGTCTCAATATTTACTTGTTAGTTGGATGACGTTCGAAACGTGGGAAAAAATTATGAACACTACCTGTATGAATCTCGCGTGATCTATGAGGAAGAGATGATGCAATTCCAGCAAGAAGATGACCTAGGCTATTTCAAGACGGAAAGCGACCAGGTTACTATTGCGGGAGATATTGAAATGAAATACTCCAAGGACTACAGAAGAAGCTACGACTCTCTTTAATTCTAATCTTAGGTTAAATAAATTCAATGCAATATACTTCGAAATATAGCCGATTGGACGAAAATAAAATTATTTTCGGTCCACGGTGGGGTGTCGGCGTGGTTTCAATTATGATACCTCGCTGATAAGAATAATTTTTTTTGGGAAATTCATACAAACAAATACTTGTAGCTGGAAGTATAAGTTGTTTATTTAATATATTTCTTCATTACAAATATATAATGCGTACGTTCTATGTAATGATTTTTAAAAATATCTCCTCCTATCTTAACATTGCATAGCGCATCGACAGTGTATGCATCGATTCTTATTACGCAGTATCAAATTGCCATTAACAAACATTTTGAAAATAGCTCTTTTATCGTTTATATATATAATTATTTTTTTCCTTCAACGGCTAGTATGAAAATTCCATTCAGCATTGAACATTACTTCTCTTTTCACAATCTTGCAGCTGAGCACCTTGTTTCATGAAAGAGTGCGTTATCAATGTCTTGTCTATATAAGCGCTGTAGATTTAATTAAAGCATATCTTTCAAGATAAACAGATTTGATTGATAAGTATTTCTGATGGAGCCAGCAAAGACCGCTAACCAAAAAAAAAAAGTGGTAGGGAAATCACCAAAGGCCAAAGTTGGCATCGTAACTGATTTGGATATGACATTACACAAATGTAAAGGAGGTCATCCAGAAAGACCCGAAAGAATTACTCAAACACTCGATCATCTAAAGCAAACGGGATTGCTGGCCAAATGCGCATTTGTCGATAAACTCACTGAAGTCGATGAAGCCTACATCAAAACTTTCCACTCTCAATCTTATATAGAGTATATCAAAGATATCTGCGCTAAATACGATGACACGAAAGCCAGCGAGTTCACAGATTCTTTCTACAACCAATTCACCTATACCGCAGCCAGGAAGGCTCTCCGAGGCGCTAAAGTCATCACAGACAAGATAATGGAAGGTGAATGGGAGAGTGGGTACGGCCTTTTGAGACCTCCTGGACATCATGCGGCCGTTGAGAATAAAATTTGCGGCTTCTGCGTTTTTAGCACGGTCGCGTTGACAGCCAAGTATGCCAAGGAGAAGTATCGTCTCAAGAGAATACTTATTTTCGACTGGGACGTTCATCACGGCGATAGTACCCAAAAATTTCTTAACGAAGACTCAAACATCCTGTTTATCTCCTTGCATCGTTTCGATAAAGGTTCCTTTTATCCAGGACCTAGCGGAAGTCTCGAAAACATCGGAAAAGGAAAAGGAGAAGGCTACAACCTAAATTTACCTTGGGACCGAGATGATGGCGCGCTTCCAATAGCTGGAGATTCGGAATATATATATGTATTTGAAAGAGTCTTATACCCCATCATTCAGAAATTTAATCCTGAATTGGTGTTTGTTTCCGCTGGATATGACTCCGGGAGAGGCGATCCTCTTGGAGGATTAGACCTGACCCAAGACGGCTACGCTTACATGTTGAAAAGACTGCAATCTGTTCAACCTAGGATAGTTGTCTGTTTAGAAGGTGGGTATAATCTCAACACAATAGCGATTTCCTCAGAGGCATGCGTTCGAGTTCTCCTTGGAGAAGAATTCCCGTTGAGCTGCTCAGAAACAGGCCTCAACCTCAAAGAGCTTCGAGATGGAGTTGCGCCTAATAAAACCGCTTGTGAACTTGCTGCGAAAGCGACAAAGATTTTCTCGAAATATTGGAATGTACTTGAGGCAAAGGAGCTTATCGAATATGAAAAGATTAGCCTTAACAATGCAAAACGCCACGAAATCTTCTTTACGGATAGCAGTCGACTGATTCGATTCGTTGAAGGAAGAGTCTTGAAAAGCGTTGATGCCTATGAGTGCTCGTTTTATGAAGCGATGCAGAATCAAGAATCTGAGTGTTATAAAACTTTCGTAAAGCTTATCCAATGGCTACCTAAGTTCTATGGGAAAGAGAAAATTAGAAGCAAGGAGTATTTAAGTTTCGAGAATTATGTAAAAGATATGAAGGATCTCGTAGCGGTCAAAATAACCGTGATGCCTTCCGGGACAGAAGATTATTTGAACGCGACTCTCGCAGGGTTTGTTGTGATTGATAAAACTGGCACAGCGATAAAAAAATACCGGGCGAATCGAGCTCGTGAGCAGCAAGTGTCGTTCGCTGATATCGCGAATCCATTGGAATTAACTCAAGGTGAGTGCGATTCGCCTGATTACGATGCGAGGGATTG
>ENA-UOTX01001269-UOTX01001269.1-compost-metagenome-genome-assembly--contig:-NODE-1269-length-20270-cov-19.828852_pt1 | contig 20270 bp, 22 predicted proteins | sample MGYA00238143_ERZ746982 | MGnify/ENA primary metagenome ERZ746982 (study PRJEB28758, sample SAMN06268862) | compost metagenome | isolation source: single cell | place: USA: California, Emeryville, Joint... | reverse complement strand
AAGTTATCAGATATACAACACCGCTCAAGGTACCCAAAAACAAAACTCGATGCAGTAGCAAAAATGTTCCAGAAGTGCTCCTCACAACAGGAGTCCCAGACACTGACCTCTATATAATGGTTAATTGGGTTAATAACGCCTCTGCCCGCTTCGCCGCTTCAGCTATCTATTGCGCTCTTGACGCCACTACTTCAAGGTGAGTGCATCTTTCTCCTTAGAATGATATCTTAAATTTATAACACAGGCCTTACTTAGGAGTGATAACTTTCAATATTAAGCACATTAACGTCTCTGACCTCCATTGGCAAAATGTGCTATCAGTCACTCTGCATGAGCTCCATCATGTACTCTTCTTCAGCAAGAGTCTTTTTACGCGCTTTATTGATCCATACACGATGAAAACGAAAAACAATTCCTTTGGGTAGTATCAAATTACACTCCTTCATTCATATAGCGTTTCTCTTTAGATATATCGACATCGACGGGATAAAAACCGCTGTCTTGATAGACCCAATCGTCGTTCAAGCAGCGCGAGAATATTTTAACTGCAGTTCACTGAAATATGTGAGGTTGGAGAACCAAGGCAGCGCAGGAAACAAAGGATCTCATTGGGAACGAAAATGGTTCGGCAATGAAGTATTAGCTGAAGATATCTTCAAATTGATAATTATTTTTAGTTCATCACGGCCATGACATCAACCAGGATGGCCTGGTCGCACATGACATTGGCCCTTGCAGAGGCTACTGGATGGTACAAGCCCAACTACGCGATAGCGGAAAAATTATACTGGGGAAAGAACAAAGGATGCACATTTTTGAAGAATAAATGCGTTTCGGGGGATCCTCTTCGAGCGGTGAGTCCAGAATTCTGCTCACAACGAAGCCAAGGAGGCTGCGATTTCGAAAGCATGACCCCTGCACTGTGCAGTATGAAAAAGGGAGCTGTTCCTAATCCTACTCATTGGAATTATTATGGCAACAACCTCACAGCGAGTGATTCATTTACGGATGGCTGTGCTGTCTACACCAGAATTGGCTCGAGAATATGTGGACCCGGCGGAACTGGAAAAGGTCATTCGCCAGAATATTTCGGTACCAATAGCGCCTGCTTCAAGAGTAATATACGCTATGATGCCTATAATGATACGACACAAGGCTTTTGCTATGAATACAAAGTACACTAACTAATCTGCATAATATTTTACAAATACAACCCATTATTATAGTGCTCGAGAAACCAAATGACTGGCAAATACACGCTTTTGGTGGTAGTAAAATCGCAAGTGTTCACCTGCAGAGGGCTTGGAGAAGCGATTAAAACTCATGTATCAGGACTTAAGGGCCAGTTGATCTGCCCTGATCCACAATCTTTCTGTGAGATTAAAATGGAAACCTGCCCCCAAGCTTGCTCAGGATTGGGTACTTGCATCGATGGAACGTGCGTATGCCCTGAGGGCCGAACAGGTCCAGACTGTATACGCTATGCAACGGTAATTTTTCATTAGTTATCGTCACTTATTGGAAATACTAGATTGAAAACGATCCAAAATGCGCTTGCTCTTTTCCTGCCGTCAACAGCTATAACGGTCAGTGCGTTTGTCCTGGCTTTAATTGCTCAGCTAAGCCTAAGGCATCTGATTGCTCAGCCTGCATACCTCACTGTGTGGCATGCACAGACGTGAAAGCTTGTATGGCTTGTGAGAATGGGTATGAAGTGAGCAATGGGATTTGCGTGCCTCAAAAATCAAATACCATAATTCGAGGATATATCAGTGGAAATAATACCAACGGTAATGGTTCTTCACCTTCAAATACTTCGTCCTTTTTGCCTTAGCCACAGGAATTAACTTTGTAAAATTTCAATAGCCAAATAAAACACAAACTTCATGACAATTGCAATGATGTAATTAAATGAATCATAAACTTTAGTGCCCATTATTAAATAATCCAGATTGGCATACTTCGTGGGCATTTTCTTATTTGTTTCGTAAAACTTTATTAATTCATTCTTCTATTTATTTTTTCTGGTTTCACCTATGATAAAGTTATCTCCAAAGGTTTCCAGCGGATCCAATCAAAGTTAAAAATATTGTGTGTGTGTGAATACCTTCAGCATTTTCCATGTTTCGAATGCAGCAGTGAGCTGAAATAAAACCCAAAGTTTTAATTTTAATTTGCATCCTAAGTCTAAGCAATAACCTCATGAACGGCAGCGAAGAAGTTTACTGGGAGAGAAAGAAACAGCCAGAATATCCGATGTTCCAAGAACTCAGAGAAAACAAACCCAACTGGGATACAGCAAAACTCGTCTTTGACGTCGCCGATAAATACCAGCGGTTTTACAGCGGCGAGATTCTTGGAAACAAAGTCGCTGAGAAAGAGCAACGGCAGAAAATTCGCGAAAAGGAACGCTCCAGTGTAACCTCCAACGGCAAAGGAGATCCAGATGAGCAGGAGGATGAATATTTCAATAGTCTCAGGATGAAACTCAAGCCAAGTTATGATTCAGACGGCACAAGTTCCCCTCGAAGCGATGGGACTTGCTCATGTGATAAAGAAAAAAAGATTGTTTGTCAACTGTGCGCCGTGAAGAAAAGAGGTGATTCAGCAAGCAATTCCCCTCGAAACAGAAGCAATAACGAGACTGTGCATAAAAAAACTTTTTCTTCATCCAATTCGCCGAGAAACGCGGGAGCGATGGGAGGTGGAAAAACACCTTCGAAATTCAAGAAAGTGTAGGACAGTCTGTTTAACGTAAGTTTTTTGTTTACTAGTAGAATAGATGGCGCTAGAAAATATCATTGAACATTCAGATATATGTTACTGAGCTTGATGTTTAAAAAAGAGAGCACAGTTATATGCAATTTTGCTTATATTTTGTTTTAACTAAGAGGACGAAACAGCCTACTAAATGCGTATACAATTACATTGATGATTAAAACTCCTGATGTAAATAGCTTTTTGTTATGCAGATGGCCAATTTTGATAGCAGCCTATGTAGGAGGAAATCGTGCCTAGAATCCCTTGATAGCCTTCGCTGATGAATCCTGACTTTAAAAATCCTATGCACACCTATTGTTTTTTCTCTCATAAATACCTCTGCAATTAGATTATCATACCGGCAAATCAACTAAATTTCGCAGAATGTCAATAATGCATGCGTCTATCTGCTTCGTATATTCAGAATTCTGCTCAAGAGCCTCTCTTTCTTTCAGCGATCCGAGCTTTTGGCCCTTCAAACCCATTATTTCAAAACAAATTCGTTCAAACGCATTACTTTTACGAAAATTGCCTTTTGCATGATGTGTATATGCACGCAGTTGTGAGCTAAACCGAAAATACATTCCAAAAGCCACATGAACTCGGTAAGAAAGTCCGCTGTCGCATACCACGATTGCTTCTTCACTATACCCACCTTTGGTTTAGAGAGTTTCATTGAGAATTAGTCTGGTAGAAGCATAATTTTACCTTCATAGCCCACATGAAATGGTCAAGAAGGAAATACAACGTCGAGGCGATGAGTTCTGAGGCTTTGAAGAATACATAAACAGCAGAATTTTCTTTGCGAGGTTCTTCTTCGTTGTTATCGGTTTTCTTAACAAAAGCGTTGAGTAATTTATAAAGGCTGCTCAAGGTTCCGATAGCTTTGCCAAATCTGAGCACCTAGTGCAAGATTTAGAGTTCAGCAACTGTGAATTTCGTGAGGATAGGGGTACCTTCCTCGTCATTGACATGTTTGCACTAATATAACCGATTTTTTCAGAGAGAAGCTTCAAACTGTCTTGTTTTCTTCTTTCAGCGAGGAAGGAAAAAAGCGCCTTGAAAAATTTGAAGGAATATTGGACAATTCTGCAAGTCTAGACTGAATATTCAATCTTGAAATAGCAAGTATCTGATTACTTTGTCTCTGCCTGGGGTAGTGGCGAGGAATTTGATTACGAGCTCAACCGTTTTTACAGGATTGTTCATTGACGTTGTTTTAAATAAAGTCTCTGGATTTAGCCTGTAAAGATAAAAATTAATAGCTTTGAAATGAATGTTGAGAAAATAGAAAATGAGCTTCAGGGCTCTGAGACCGAAGATTGGCTCATCAGAGCCTTAGGATTACTTTGTAAAACTAAAAAAGAGAATTGTAAGAGATAATTTGGGAGAAAGAAGACACATGCGAGGGCTGGCCATTGAAAAAATTTGTTGAACTAAGCGAAATAGGTTTAATGATGCGTTTTCTACAGAAATTGTCAGTTTATAGAGAAATAATTTAATCTAACATTTGCGAAATAAAGAGATATACCACGAAATGGAAGACGATTGGGATCCTTTACAGCCCTCGAAATTTTCAGAGGATATTAACGACATTTACGGCGATGTTCTTGCAACCTTGAAACCAAACCCCAGTCATTCAAAGCCTTTGTTAAGCTTACACAGCGGAGATCCAACACTTTCAGGCGAATTTCCCATCCACGAGAACATGAAGCTGGCGGTTCAAAAAGCTATTAAAATGCCAAAAAATTCAGGTTATACAGCTTCATTTGGCACAAAAGATTCTCGTGATGCACTCGCTAGACATTATTCAGTGGCTGATTGCCCTCTGGACGCTGATGATGTGATTTTAACCCACGGCACTCAAGGCGCTCTCAATATTATCTTCAAGTCATTTTGCAATCCCGGCGACAATTTCCTTGTGCCCGCTCCTGCCTACCCATACGCAGCTTCTGTCTCAAAAGCCTTGAAATTCAATCACAGACTCTACAAGTTGAATCCTGACGCTGACTGGGAAGTCGATCTGAAGCACATGGAAAGTCTAATCGACGATAACACAAGATTCATTCTCATCAACAACCCCGCGAGCGCTACAGGCAGTGTTTATTCCCGCAAACACCTCGAAGATATTTTGGCTGTTGCAGACAAGTATAAAATTCCTCTTGTTTCCGATGAGAGTTACAGCAACACTTGCTTCGGAGGTTCAGAATTTATTTCTTTGGGTGCTCTAGCTAAGGACATCCCTATCATCGTTGTAGCAAGTCTAGCGAATTATATGGCGCCTGGCTGGCGACTCGGCTGGATGATATTTTACGATAAAAACAAGTATCTCAGCGAGATTAAGGCTGGCGCGCAGACCCTCACTCAAATCATGCTGCATCCGCCTTCGTTCTTGCAGGCAGCGCTTCCTGAAATATTAACTGCAGTTCCCAAAGAGTACCATAAGGACCTCGTTGCGCCGAAACTTAAAACCAACCAGGAGCTTATTGAGACCATTGTAACAAAGGAACTTGAAGGTTTCTTCAAGTATACGCCGGCGAAGTGCGGAATTTCTACTGTAGTGCTTTTGAAAAAGGGAGCTTTTAAAGATATTAAAGACGAGCACGAGTTTTGCCACAAGCTTTTGGAGGAAGAGAACGTCTTGCTCGCGCCTTCAAGCGCTTTGCTCTTTGAAGGCGGATTTAGAATTTCGCTTACGGAGAAGAGGAAAAGCTATGAGGAGTTCGGCGAGCGTTTGAGAGAGTTCTGCAAACGTCACGCTGCGTAGATACTTACAATTTAGCAACTATAATATGTTCATTTTTTCGGTAATTGCATTCATGTATCGGAGCATGAATGGTTTTAATGGTAGTTTTTAATAATAATGAATGCAAGAGCGAGTTGAAATGAAAAAATATTATTCACTCAATCAATTTAGGAATTACTGTAGAGAGAAAGCGAGTAAGCGAGTCAATTTAAAGAAACGCTGAACAGTCTGCATAAAGTGTATGAACTTGAATTCTCGGAATCTGTATGTCGCCTCAGGTTCAGTTAACTCATGCTTTCTGAGTAGCAGTTCGAGGTTAGCATGCGCCTAGGAGAAGGGTGAGTTAGTGGGTTTTGCTATGAGAAAGTTACCACGGTGTCATTGAGGAAGTTCTCGTTAAGAGTCTCATGTGATTCTCGGGCTTTTATCACTGCGCATTTGTTAGTCCACCAGCAAATCGACTTCCAGTCCTTTTCTTGGTCCTCAGCGAACTCTTCGTCGTATTCTAGGTTCTCTCTAATGCGCACCATGATTTTATCTGAAAAAATTCATTGCAAGTGAGCAAACATGCACTCCATGGTAATGATTACCGTGAGCTAGCTGCATGTTCCAGCGAGATGATTTAATGTAGAAGGATCTCATAGCAAAGCAAATGTCTCTGATAGCATTATCTTCAGTCTGTTTCGCCTTGAGAGTCAGATTGTTTGTCATCGCGTCGTCGTCAACAGGGAGCAGATGAATACCACATTTACTCAATTCCTATATAAAATGATTGAGCTATCAATGGGAACAAAGAGTGTGAACGAACCGAAAGCAGTTCATAAGGAGGAAGCTTTTTATTAACAAGATGAGCAAGTTCACTCTCAGTCTTGTCTCTGAGGATGGCGTAGCCTGCCCCAATTTCAAATTTAAAGTACTGTCTTTTGCCTGCACAGTATTGTAAGTTAATGGCTTTATTACTTTATTTATATGCTCACCTTGGATATCCAGAAGGGCTCTGTCTTCACCAACACAGCGAAGTTTCCAGCTTGTATAAGGGAAGTCGGTTGCTCTTTCCTAATTTAAAACACATCCATTGTCCAGAAGATCAAACTAGAACATGCTACCTGCACGAAGGCGTAAGGAGCCAGACGAATTGTGGTAAATTGAAGTTGCTTCTTATCGAAATCGTATTTGATATCTTCGATGTTATCGTGGATCCAGCCGGCTTTTGCGTCCCAGAGCGCGACTCTGATTTTGTCGTTTTGAGTGAGGTACACGTAAGGCGGAAGCGTATAGATGACTTTGAAGCTTGTGGCATTTGTGAATTGACCCATTGGATCGACTGAAGGGTAAGAGATTCTCTGGAGGGCTCCTTCTTGGTCGAATTCCTGCTTGAGAGTCCAAACTATCCAGTCCTATTAGATCTGAGAAACGAGAAGTAAAGTACTATTTCCAACTGGCTTTGGTGGTGGAGGTAAAGTGTACCAAACGACGTCCAAGACACCTCCCTAGATAAAAAATTAGTCGGTTCCAAAACAAGTCCGATGTTAGGTACCAAGATAATGTCCTTCGAGTAGACGTCTGGTTTCGAAAATGTGTCTCGAGCGTTCCAGAAAACTCGCATGATCAAGGTGCTCATTTGAAGGGCTCTTGGCAATTCAACTTGCACTCCGTTTTCACCGAAATCGACTGGTCTGTATCTCGTTACTTTGGAATTAGGGTTGATCCAGAGACCATAGCGAATATCTTTAAAGGCATGATTGATCGTCACTTCGACTTTCTGATTTGGCAGGTCAGTTTTTCCGATTTTCGACGGATCTTTTTGTTTCTTCAGTTCTAGAGATATCATCAAATACACACCATTTTATAATATTACGCTCAGCTTGTTTCCAACTAATGAGAATATCATTATTCTACAGCAAGCTATTAGTCCCAATTGCCAAGAAAAGAATGCATTACAAGAACCAATTCAGAGGTTGCCTCATCAATTTTCGTATTTGAAATATTTTGCAGAGTCAGCAGATACTCCTTGCACCAATTAACCCTCTTGTAATCCTCGTCTGAATATGCTTTCATGAGAGTCGTGTTGAGTCGAGAAATGATCTACAAACATCAATAAATACGCTCAAATTCAAATCTGCCGTCATACTTCTTGAGCATATTGCACCGCTTCGAGAATAGGCTTAATTTGAAGATTCTGCATTTTGATAGGGTCGCTGTAAGATGTTATATAGGCAGTGAGCTCCTTTTCGTATTCAGGATCTGGCATGGGATCGCATTTAACCGTCTTTTGCCAATCTTGTTGCTCTTTCAACTCTTTTTCTTTCTTTGTGAGGTGTCCTAGATACTCCATTTCCCATGAACGGACTTCTCCCTGAGTATCAATTGGTTAATTTATGGATAATGGCGACAATCACTTCATATTCCTCCCCAAGTCGCTGTCTCTCCTCTTCAGCGAGTTTTGCCTCGTATTCCTGTCTAATTCGCTCCTCCTCGAGTCCTAAAGCACAAATGACGCTTGTGGGTTATTTAAGAATTACTCTTTCTTTCATTTTCTTCTCTGATTCTCTGCTCTTCTTCTTGCTTTTTCCTCTCCTCAGCTCGTTTGAGCTCTAAATTGTAAATGGTGAGTTTATTGAGAAGAGATGAAGGGAATACCAAGGAGTTCTTTCTTTGTTAGCTTTTTTACTTCTTTTTTTGGAGGCTTGAAGAGGCAATAGGTTAGAGATAGCGACAAGGATACAAGATTACCATTATCTAAGATTTGGTAGTTTCAATTGAAGAAATTTATTGCTAAAGCGAAAATAATGAAACTAATAAATAAGAGTTAATGTGCTTTTGAATTTGCGAGATCAGTAAATCAGAATCTGATCTGGTAATTAGCATCTGCTAAGAAAAACTGTGAAAGTGGTGTTGGAGTAGGACACCCAAGACTGAAGCTATGCTTTTCTATTGCAGATGCGTTCAATAAATGGCTAAAGAGATATTTGTAATAGCTAACTTAAGTTTTTCTGAATTTCCAGAAAATCTTTCCCAGTTGTTATTATTTTAGCATGTAAATTTTGATTTCTCAAGGTGAGCTACTGAAACGCGGATAATGTTCATGAAAAACTTTCTTTCTTGTACAAATAAAGCGTGGGTTCGCGGTTTTAGAGAATACTTATAGCATGGGATAAATATATCTCCCGAAGGTGAAACGATAATCTAAGTGAGTTAGAATTTATCGCTGAAAAGTAGGACATAAAACCGCTTATACTGCCTTTCTTCATGTGTATCTAGTGTCTCCTTTGAATGAATTTTGCCTCGTAAAAGATGAAAAAACCAAATGAATTTAAATGAGCGGCCAGATTTTCAGAAAATGAAGGTGTAATAGTGTCAGCCTCCTTTGAGTATTGATGCGTCAATAATATGTGTCACTAATTAGAAGTTATTAGATTAAAATTTCATTCGATCAAAAAATTAAAAATTAAAAAAATGGTCCCTATGAGGGTCGAACTCATGACCTCCGCGTTATTAGCACGGCGCTCTAACCGACTGAGCTAAGGGACCTTATGCTCATATGCAATGATCCATCAAATTTGTTGCTTGCGAATCAGTCGCGTCAGAATCAGAAGAAGAGTTACTATGCCCTACTGGACAACTCAGTTTCGAGTCTAAAACTGGCTGACTACCCAAAAGCCTTGTCTCTACAAAAAGATCATGATCAGTCTAAGTAGCCACTGTGCTCAGAGACTCACTTTTCAATTTCCTCTGTGCCTTCTTGTCTATGTTTTTGAGGCCTAAGCTGGGAATTCCCTGCTTCTTGCTCTAACAAAAATTTAAGTTTTCCAGAAAAGCAGTTCCAACGACCATTTATTTACCTTTTTTCCAATGACAGATATCAGAAGAACAAATTTTGATTTTTCTGTGCAAGGTCCAGCCTTCTACAAACCGGAATATTTGATTTGGTATCCTCTTTGAATTTTCCCTGCTTTAATCTCAGATTCATCGTGTCTATCATTTGTTACGAAACACGTTGAATAATATCAATGCGTACCATTAGTTCATCTTATTGTTATTAGCCTGAATTATCGATTCCCAGATTACTTACTTACATCACGAACATAAAACAAATTCGTGAATTTCCAAACGGTTTTGCCAGCAAATCTTTGCCTTTTTCTCAAACAACAAGCTAAAATTTGCGCATTTAATGTGCCTTCTCACAGAAACCTTTGATAAATTTTATTCAAATAATTGTTCAAAATCTAAAATGGATGCAACTACACATACAAACACTTCCCATTCGCACACAACAAACCCAGTAAAGTAGCAACCAACCCATAATTTCTCAGCACTAACACCTTCTCAATTTGCAACAATAAAGGAAATTCCACCAACCTCCATACTGTGTCGGAGTCGCTGGGTAAACATTCTCACATTTATACACGTACAAATATCATATATATCTAGAGGTTCAGGCTGTGGCAAAACTACCTTATGTAACAAACTCAGAGAAGTCATCGAAAATAAGAGCCTGCTCATTCTTTCATTCGATTCGTTTTATAAACCGTAATTTTGGATTCATTTTCATTGCATAATCCAATCGGCAACAGTCTCGCAGATCCGAGCAAGGCCGCAGACTATAATTTCGACTCTCCAGACGCTCTTGATTTCGATGCTGCTTACGAAGTTCTCAGCAAACTAATGAGAGGTGAAGACGCTGAGGTTCCAATCTACAATTTCAAAACTCACCAGAGGTAAACGTCACTATAGCATAACTTACCAACACATGCTGATAACAATAGAGAAAAGGAAGTGAATCGAGTCAAAAGCGCCGAAATCATCCTCTTCGAAGGAATCTTCACAATTTATGACAAAAGAATCAGAGACTTGATGAATCTGAAATTGTTTATCGTTGTCGATGATGACGAGAGACTCTCTCGCAGAAGTAAAACAGCCGTTTCTGAAGTCTGCTCTACGATATCATTCGAGATTTTCTTTTGTTTTGGTCAATGACAACGGGCTAATTCTTTTCGTTAGTTTTGCGTGATATCAAAGAGAGAGGCAGAACAATTGAGAGCGTACTTACTCAATACCACCGTTTCGTCAAGAAATCATTCGAGGAGTTCGTGCATCCAGTAAGCGGCTGCTGCTTTCATTATTTTTTACAGAAAATTCCGCTCATAGACCTGGAAATACGCTGATATTGTCGTCCCAAGGGGTACTTCGAATCTGATCGCGATCAATTTCATCGTCCAGAAACTTCGAAGATCATTGAGCCAATATACCCATTCAAAGAAAAACTTGAAATCGGATAGTTACTTCACTTACGATATCTTCGAAGACGTTCAAAAAAATGCTGGAATTCCCTCTGAAGTTGTCTTGCTTACCGACAAGAAAAGCCAAAAGGAGTTTTGGAAGCTGCTGCTTCTTTTCAACAAGAGTTTTTCAATCGACTTATATGAGTAACGACGCTAATTTCCCACAGGCATTTATCTTCTCAATTTAGAATGGCGACCAAGCGATTTATTAAGGCAGGCCTTCGTCTTCTGAGGTTCAAGGCCCCAGCTGAGTTAGGAAATTACGAGTTTTTAACCTACCCTATCACCACCTCTCCAAAGGAGCTCGAGCAAGCCAAATTTATTGCCGTTCTCGTTGTTTTCTTTGAAGAGAAGGAGCTAGAAGCCCTTTCGAAATCGCTTGATGAATACTGGAGCGCTAATCCTGATAGACAAATCGCTGTCATTACCATATTTTCAGACACCCGATACCTGAAGGATCTCCACGAAAGACACGCGAATAAGAAACTGACCATTTATAACATCTTTTGTATTTCAGATGTAGACAAACTCAAATACTGCTTGAAAAAGAACTGCCAGATTGAGGCCGCGAAAATCACTGAAGAGATTTATTATCAGAATAGCATTCTTCAAACTGCAAAGAAATACCAAAAGAAACACTCGTGCCAGCAAGAGGATCAAGAGATAGATGACGCACCTATTGAGGAGTCCTCGGAAAAAGAGAAGACCCAGATAAATGGGGCCAATTGATAGCAGATATGTTGATAGGAACAGGGTTAATTAAAGATCAATATGGGTCTAATTATTGTATTTGTCATTTATAAATCTCAGCATTCATTGGAAATTGATGAAAATAATAGCTCGAATAAATAAAATATATTTCTCTAAGAGTCAGATTTATTACTGTAAGTAACTTCGCAGTATATTTGGAATGAGTAAATTTTCAATATCATCATGCATTCTCTCACAAGTCGAAATAGAAGTCCTCAAATTTAATCTTTTCACGAAAGAAAAAATTGTAAAAAATCAAAACTGAGTTACGAGTGTAACTGCCAATAGATAAACAATGCCCATCAAACAGTTATTTTTTTTAAGAAAAAAAAAATTGATTAAACTCCATTATGACAAGCTTTAATCATGTGTTCAGTAGCACGGTTGGATCTCTGCACATTTAGGTCTTTTTCTTTCTTCTATCGACAATTTTCTTGCGAATGCTTTTCAAAATCTCCTTGACTTTAGTCTCCTTAGATTTGACCTCATGAAGCTTGCGGTTGGATAATTCGATCTTATTGATGAGGTTCAATGCATCTCTTGTAATACTTCTGTAAAGGAATTGATTTTCTTTGAGGAGCGCCTCGATCTTCTCGTTGACTTCCTCGAGTTCGTTCAGTTTTACGATCATTCGATAAATTTCTTTCTCTTCTGTTGATTCGATTTTGTTTACGTTCTGCTGGGCTAGTTTTCTCTGATTTTGAGTATTCTGCTGCAGGTCCTTGAGGTATTGCTCTTGGAATTGATTACCGATAATAGCGACTGGAAGTGACAGCAACTAATGACGATTTCAAAGTTTTTTAGATCAAAGTGCATGGATTAAGGCGGATTACGAGGACACCGAACAAAAGCGAGAACGACGCAATGATTTTTCCAGCCACAGATTCAGGAACTGTGTCACCGTATCCGACGGTCGTAACAGTAATGATAGCCCACCAGAGAGCCTTTGGAAGGTTTCCGATTTGGTGACTAGAGAAAAGAGGTATGATTCTTGGGAAAATCGATCATGACAATTACGCTGAATCATCTCCTGGTAATGAAATACTGTCCGCAAAGTAGACCAAAGAAGCAATTGCGAGCAAACCTTTTCAGAGAAAAAGAATTACGATCGTTCATAAATTTCAGCAGTGATTACTCAACACTGCAAAGAAGGCCAAAATACCGAGTGGCTTTCTACTTTTCTTGAGGCCTTGTTGCAAAATCTATGGAGAGAAATAAAGGTATGAGCAAAAAATTTCAGCGTAAACTTCATTCTTACATCGACACCTTTATTGAAAATAGGGAGTCTGAAACCTCTCAGCAGCCTACCCACAACAAAAACTCTCATCATCTTAACGAGAATTGGGAGCGCGCTGTAGTTTCCAACCATGTACCACAGGATTTCGATTCCAGAATAAACCAACGCAATCAAATCCACGAGGATGCCAATGTCTTTTGTGTTATATAAAAATGTCAGGAAATTGATTCATCATTGATGCTATTTACGGGTAATGAACTCCCAGAACGTCTCGTCGAATGCGTTGTAAATAAATACTCGGGCTGAGAAGTCGATAAAGTAGACCGGCCATAAATATCTCGTTACTTGGACCCTATTGACGACGTTGCACATAAATTATTTCCAATCAATATGTTTTATCCTTACCAGAGGTTCGGCTGGTTCAATGAAGGTTCAGTTTCAGCGATGATGAGTGAAATATCCCCAAGAATCAGGACCAACGTTGATAACACATACAATGTTGCCTATGAATTACAATGACGGTGATCAGCACGATGGATTGCGATGGGATAAAATATTACCCAGTTAGAGCATTCGGGATGATAGAGGATGAGATGGATCTTCTGCTTAATCATCTTAAACTTCTCTTTGCTAAAGGTATCATCGATTTCGGCTGCTTCTGTCTCTTCATCGAGCAATTTTTGTTTGATACTGTTGACGCGTTTGACTTCGGTCTGGGCCGGGTCTTTTTTCGTGATTTTTCCCATCAATTTCGCAAAAGTGCTCTTTTTGCCTCCCTCTCCTCTCACCATTTCAGGAGGTGGGCCTGGGTCTTTCGGGTCAGCTTGGTTTGAGTCTTTATCATCTGCTTTTACCCCCACAAGTAGCTGCTTCGATGAGTTTATCTCTGAAACGTTATTTGATTCATTGTTTTCATTTACAGCAGCTTCTTTTAACCTAGCTAACAGACTTTTACCGAGTCCACCCATGCCCATTCCCATTGGCTTTTTTACTGCAGGTTTAGTTTCAGTTGCAGCAGGCTTATCCGTCGCCGCCGTCTTTTCAGGCGCAGGTTTGTCAGTTTCAGTTTTTTTTGCTTCGTCAGTGTTATTTTGGTTTGCCGCTCTTAATCCTTTTAGACCCAACGCTAATCCCAATCCCAGCTTCGGAGCCGGTTTATTCTCCTCGGCGTTGCCCTGTGCCTTAGTAGGCTCTGTAGAATCTTTCGAAGTTCCCTTATTGATGCCTACCTCTATCTCATCAGGGTTAACTTTCCCATTGTTTTCATGTTTAGTCGCCGCAAAAACGGATTTAAGACCTTTTTGTGTGGATGCGGCAGCTAGATAATGGGCAATTTACATAGGGCTCTAAAACGAAAAAGTACTTGGTGGTTGACTCAAAACGTTTCCTTTTTTATCTTTGGCCGTTGTTGGTTCATTTGGGGCCAGCTCCTTGCTGTTCGCTCTTTTAACAAATTTGTCAGAGTTCTTATGGATGAATTCTCTGAGGTGGCTTTTGGTATTTTCGTCGAAAACGACGATCTCGCTCTGACGTATCTTGTCAATCTCAGCCTTAATATTTGCAAGATCCTTATCAATTCCTTTGTCGTCCACGTTAGTTCGAGATCTGCTGAACGATCTGCAAAAAAGATGAGTTCAAGGTCGCAAAAAAAAAGCAAAATCATTGAGATAAAAGTCATTGACATGATAAGTGAGACTATATGAGTAAAAAACAATTACTTTTGGTCGTTAGGAGAATTGGGCTGTTTGTTTATCTCAGCATAGTTGGTGCCTTTCGAGTCTGCTTTGGAGGAGCCAACAAACTTGAGGTTCTTCAAGAATTTACTCATTCGTTTAAATTTGAAGTCCTTTCTGAAAGAGAATAGCTCGCCTTTTTAGTTCGAGTTAAAAATTATAGTTGATAAAAAAATGCCCTGGTTAAACAAAATATTCAGTTGAAAATCGCATTTTATGGTTAGGCTCTTCTTCCCTTTCCCATCAATAAAAATGAGGCTTTAAATTCACTTTCGTGAGCAATCCTGGGAGAATTCAAGTCCAATTATCTGAAGGTGTAAGAATTGTTCATGTTGATATGCTATTTTGTGAAATTTAATAAATTTAATTGTTTTATATTTTGTTTAGATGAAATAATGTCGGGGCGAACTAAATCTCCGGTATTGAGAGCCACTGGAATGGCTTGCTTGCTCAGTTTTTTTATTGATTATAGTAAAGTAGCTTCGATATAGTTTATTTCATTTTTTTTCTAAACAACTCTGGATTTAAATTATTTTCACATCTGCGAACAAATGTCTTCAGAAGTTCAACTTCGGATCAGGTATCCAGACGGAGCCAGCCATGTCAATAACTTTTCAGAGCATTCTACAATCGCCGAGCTTAAGAAGCAAATTTTATCTGTAGTCAAAGCCAAGCCTGAGTATCTTGTGCTACGCGTTGGCTATCCGCCAACTCCTTTAAATCTTCCGGACGCTACAAATTTAGCAGATGCACAGATGACCTCAGGTGACACAATTATCGTCGAAATACATCAGGAAGAAGAACCTCAAATTGAATCAAAACCCAACGTATCAGAAAATTTTCAGAATCAATCAAAGCCTATTGCTAGCTCTGATGTCAGAGCGCAGGCCAGACCTCCAACAGCAAGCAATCAACCTAGCCATGGTGCCTCTAACAGACTTGTTCCTGAGGAATTCCTTTTAGATTCAGACGAAGAGTTTTTCGAATTTCAACAAGGGAGACAATCAGCATCAAACCAGCCGCAGACGGCAGTGTCAAAAGGAAACACTAAACAGAGCAGCAGTAATCAAAGAAATGTTACAAACCCGAGTACTGGGTTGATGGGCAGTGATGTGCATTCATATCAAAATAAAATAAGCAGTGCCTCCAATGCTAACTATAAAAATGGAGGAGGCGCTTATGGCAACTCAGCTGCTGATAGGAAAACTACAAGCGTGCCAGGCAATATTCATGGGGCTACTAATTTGTCAAAAGGACGTAGCAAGGAGTTTGTAGCGAGAAAACCTCATGAGTTCCCAACTATCGTGGATCTAACAGGTGAAGAGGTATATTGTTGTGGTATTACGATCAAAGAATTTAAGCATTATTTAGATCGAAGACCCGAGAATTGACAAAAAAGTGAAACATGACGTTAACGATGACGGAGGAAGAATGATGTTTGGACGTCAAATGACGCCTGAAGAGTACGATGAAGAATATGCGCGGCTTTTACAAGAGTTTAAAAAACTAATAGTGACATCATTAACTCTAATTTAACCTATTAGGAGTTTTGAAAACCCCTCTGCAGAAAAGTTACTAAAACAATTAGAGCAAGAGAAAAAGATGGTTGTCGAAGCTCAAAGAAACGCCAGCCATCCTCAAACTAAATCAGCTGGAGGTTCCAAAATCGAACAAAAGAGGGCTCCTCCACTTCCAAAGACCAACGATAGAAGCAGCGCTCAAGGGAGACTTGGAAACATAGGGGCAATGGGAGCTGCATAGTAACTAGATAAGAATACTGTTATTTATTCATTTTTTATAGCAGAGGACCTGGTCGGCAGGTAAGATTCACAGAAGAGAGAATTCCGCAGCGGTATGACAGTTCGCAAGGTACCGCCAGACCAAAAAAACTTACAGTTAACCCTTTACGTAGAATTTTATGATATCACACAGCAATTTGCTGAAGAGAATAACCTTCCAATCGATCCTCCGAAAAAGGTAAAACTAGTTTGCTTCAGTTATAGAAGTGAGTTTTGCTAGAACAAACCCGTGGAGGATGTATATAACCCTAGGACCATAGAAGGCGGTATCCAAGAAGATGATGATGAGATGCTCCAAAGGGCTCTTCAGGAAAGCCTCATGCAATCCAAAAAACAATAAATAACAGCGAGAAGAAAAAGCAACCAATACATACTGGCGATGGTGCTGAATCGATCAGACTTTTTGCTAGGATATACATATATTTTCGTCCCTTGTGTTTCGGATTGTAATCATTTTTTTTTGTTTATTACATTCCAAACTTTTCCTATCATGTAAATTACATAAACAGGCTTTTTTTAATGAAGTCTATTGTTATTGTCCCCTTAAAGAGTTGTTTTTAACCTATACGCAAGCGAGACCACTAGAACGAACTAATGCTCAGCCGCACATTAATTTTTGTGTGAAATTTTTTCCCATTGATCCAATCATATACCAACTAATTCAAAAAACCTACAAATACAATTAAGGTGCAGAATACTTGTGATCAGGCTTTCTTAAGAACCTAGTCTTATTTCTCATAAACCCGTATTTCTTCTCAAACTCATTAAGTGCTAAATAAAGCTCATCAGGGATATCTTCCGCCTCTCCAAGTATTCTCAAATACCTGGCCCGAGGTTGCTTATCTATAAATGTGGATTTAAATTCACTCAGCAGATCGCAAAAAGCTCCTTACCGGTCTTCTTAAACAGTTGAAGCGCATGCAAAATCTTCTCTCGACTATCAAGTTTTATCGCGGTATCCAAATACGCATTTAATGTGTTAAACGTTGGAGTAAGACCCTTTTGCAAAAGATCTTCCATCAGATTGATAACTTTCTTGAGGTCTCGAGTTTTCAAATACAATTCTAATCACACACACATAATGATTTTATATCTTCATGGTCATTTTCTCTTACCCATCATGAACTCATAGGTATTTTCATCGAGTTGAATCCCGTATTTGTCATAAAGTGGAAGCACGAAATCTTCCAATTGTTTCGGTTCAACAGCATTTGTATGCACCAAAACAAGACTGTTTAGAATATGGACATTCACAGGCAGTTTGTCAACAGTTTGCATCTGCTCAAACAATTTCCAGGCGTCTTTGATGTAAATATTCTTCGTTTCTTGGCTCAGCTGAGGGATGTTGCAAGCCCCTGCGTATGTACGCAGCAGTCCTTTGTAGTGATAATGCGTTAGAGGTAACTTTTGACTTTTCATATTCTAGCATCCCAACGTTAGACTTTCAATATGAGGGTAGTAACTTACGATTAATCCGTTGAATGCTGTTTTTACATCACCTAACGAGGCAGTTGCTTTGAAAAGGGAGATGTAGGTGTCGGAATCTGGAGTGATGCCTTTTAAAAGCATCGTTTCATAGTAGTCTAGAGCTTCTTGCGCGTACTAGCATAATTATTTAATAAATTCAACAAATCTGCGGGATGATATGTCATTTACATCAGGTCGAGATCCCAGCGCCTTTATCAATGCATTGTATGGCAGGCACGTCTCAGTAAAGCCTTGTGCGGTCATTTTGTTGAACAAATTCTTTGCTTTTTCAGCATCATGAGTCTGAGGATGAAAAAAACCGAATGAAATGAAAATTGCAGATGAGATTCGTTACTCCTGAGCAGATTTCAATCATCAATCCGAAAAGGTTCTCATCAGGCATAATGCTGTCTTCCACCATCATTTTATCAAATAATTCCCAAGCCTACATAGTAACTGTTATCAAAGCGTTCTTCTACATCTTACCTTGGTAGGATTTCTCTTATTCTTAAAAGCGTTAATCAGAGTAGTGTAACACACGACATCTGGCTTCATTCCCTCGTTTTTCATATCGTTGAATATTTTGAGCGCTTTTTCTGGTTCATGACGACGTGTGTAGCATAGCATCAGTGAGTTATACATGTAAAGATCGACCCCGACTCCTTGATTATCAAGTTAGGATCAAGTTCTGTGTAAAATTAGGGTTACCTGGCTTCCTTTTAGCTTCTAAGAAAATGGCCTCAGCTTGTTCAACGTCTTGAGCTTTCGCACAAGCAGTCAATAGCTGTATATACGTGTATCGCGTAGGATTGATGCCTAGTTCCTAAAGTGCATATAAATTGAGATAACTCTCTCTAACATCAGGAAGGCTTGCCTTCATTTTCTCAAATGCATTCAATGCACCACGCTTATCTTTTTTTTCTGCGAGCGCTTGCAGCAAAAAGTTGAAATTCGTAATATTGTATTCTCTTTTATAAAAAAATCCTTCAATGGAAGTGTCCATTCGCTTCAATATTTCCTGCGGACGAAGGTTCTATTGAATAGGGCGAGTTTAAGACCAAGGCGTATCCTTTTAATTACCTTTAACTCAGCTGGGAGTGCTGTTTTAGAGGCTTCTGTATCATTGAGGAACTCGTTCTTTAGAGCGGCTTTAGCTTCTGGTGATAACTTTGGATCCTTGACTGTTTACAATTGTTAATGGTGCATGGGCGAAAATTTAGGCAACCTTTGCTAGCTGGTTTATAAAACAATGCTTTTGAATCAAGAGGCTGCTTTTGTTTTGTCTTGGAAAATGACTGGTACACTCCTGTGTACAGAGTTTTCGTCAAAAATTGGACGCTCCTTTTAAGATTCATCGATCCAGTTCAAATTGCAATCGCAAATAAAATTTAATTCGCAGTTTTTTGAAACTGGGGTAAATCGAACTGCTCACTTAAGGATGCTAAGATCGCACACCAGAGTGTATATTGAGAGAGTTGGTTTGAATAATCATGCTAAACTTATTGTGGGTTTTTCAGAATTATTGGTTATATTGAATGATTACAATGGATTCTGTATTGTTTTGAATTAGAGTTGAGTAAGGAAGGAATATTTTTATGTTCTCAAGCAATGCCAATCTCCATATATTGTAGTCGTGCAGGTTGAGTCCTTGAGATGAAGAGATTAAATTCATTTGTGGCTTTGAAGTTTTTCGAATTGGCCAAATATTTTATTAAATATCAGAAATCTTTGATGTTGCTATAATAAAAAATAAATTCGAAAAAGTTGTGTAGTGGTAAATTGCAATATATTTGCTGATTGATTTGCTAATGAATCATTCAGTTAGCATTCAGCTCGTTTTACTCGAGAAGATATTTAAAAAGACTTTGAGCTTTTTCAGAAGTTCTTCTTTCCGTTTTAAATTGATGCAGCTTGTAAACGGAATAGTCCTTTTGGATATTTTAATTGAGTAGGTTTGAATGCCGCTTCTGGGATTTGAATCTCTCAATGAAGCTGATGCTCTTGAGTAATGGGTTTATTGTCACTCAGAATTATTAATTCCAAAGAAATTTTCAATAAATTAATTCGATCACATTTAAATTCACAATTCAAAATAGTATTTACAATCTCTTTATGTAACTTTCACATTACTCTCTAACACTATTATACAAATTAGAAGGCATTTCAAAGTATTGCGAAAAAGACACTTTTAATTCAAAGATAGTAGTCCTAAGTATGAATAAATATCATATTCGTTGTGATAGAATCGTTAGTTCAGTCTTTATTTAATATGCAATGATTACTTCGCGTTTGTAGATATAAATCACTGTTGAACTCTTTTTTATTTCAAAGCTGTAAAGTTGCTTTCATAAAACTTACCAAACTAACAAACTCTAGCCTGCTTTGTTGTTGAAATCTGCATTGTTTGTAATATGCCTCTCTTTTGAAACTTCATAAGGGCTCACCAGTGAAATTGAAGAATAAGCGAATATGACAGAAGAGTAAATCAACCTTTGA